>Ga0209629_10001536_pt1 | contig 14775 bp, 11 predicted proteins | sample TergutCu122P5_FD_187286 | JGI IMG/M metagenome (GOLD analysis project Ga0209629, IMG submission 187286) | Cubitermes ugandensis P5 segment gut microbial communities from Kakamega Forest, Kenya - Cu122 P5 (SPAdes) (version 2) | ecosystem: Host-associated > Arthropoda: Insects > Digestive system...
AAATATCCTAATTCATGTATCTTGATGTAGTTTTGAAAATATATTATATATTAGATGTAATTCACATTGATGTACAAATTGGTGGCAGCGATCCTTTTAGGTAATGGTGTCAGTGGTAGGATGGCCACCGCACCCCATTATAGTAATATACATACATGTATGTACATTGCCTGTCTTGTTCACTGCAGATGTCACTTTTTAGATCTGTTGTCAAATAGCTTCTGTTGTAAGTGGAAACACTGTTGTATAACATTTGGATCTGACTATACATATCATATTTCCTCATATGTCGCAGAAGTTTCAGGCTTGTCGGGATTGTATAGGTGTGGGTGTAGTGCTGACTTACTTGAGTGCTGTGGCAAAAGAGTTCATGTGCAATCAGTGGGACAGGAAAGGAATGTATACAGACATTCGTTGCTCTGGTTAGTGCAGTTTGAGACCAAAGGCAAATGTCTGTCTCTCTGCTGTAAGGGATTTTTTTTATAACTTTGGTGTCTGTACAATATGGCATTTTATGTTACTACTGACGAGTCTTAAGATGACACAGATGACTGTACAATTGTGTGATGGTATTTTGTGTGATCGTATAGTTATATTGCATAGGGTACATTTTGAGACACAGTAGGAAAACATTTGTGAATAATGACAGTATCGTTTTGCTTGTCCATTTCTTCTCCCACCTACATGAAACAACTTGGCTCTGATGGCGGAATCTTTAGAACCCACATTCTTCATTCACCATTTCTATGAGCCAGTTGTGTAAACTGAGGCTGGCTGTGGCAGCATGTGGAACCAAAACTGGGCCCCCCAAGGGAACTGCGCACATGCGGAAGACCCTGGCATTTACTGGGGGGAAGAAATATGTAAGTTGTTGGAACAACAAGTTTCTGAAATTTCAGATATATATATGTATATGGTTCATAACAAACTGTTGTTATCCTGCCAATGGAACATTTGGATTTCCCTGATCAGCAAGGTTAGGAATGCCAGGTACGTGTTGTAGCTTCCTCATGTTTTCTTGCATTCATTTCTGTTTGTATATTCCAATTTTTTCTTATAGATGGTGCTAGCAGTATGCAGATGATATGCAATATTTTTAAAGTTTTTGTGTTTCTTCCAGTAGTGTTTTCTGGGCTGGGTTATGATTTCGTTGAATGACATTTAATTTTGATTTGTTTTCTGTCTTTGTGGCGATTCCGAAAATCCAGTGCCCACAAAAAATTGGATTTATGTTTTGGTGTTCTTGATACAGTTTAAGATGAAAGTGTGATGGTGTTTGAGGCCCCTGTTGAATTGAATTCACAGTCAGCGATTACTGTGACCTCATTCTGATTTGAATCAAAAATCCATCCAACACACATGCGTTGTCTACCCAGCTGTCCTCAGATAAATGTCACACATTCAGGCATGAATCAGATGACTGCCATACTTTGCTACCTGGGCAACAGTTTGGGTGGTGTGATTGGCCGGTCACCCACAATTCTAGTTACTGACATCACAAAATTTGCAATATTTCCTGTTTAAATTCCCATTTCCTAAGCCAGTTCATGTTGAAATGAAGTCTTTACAGGCACATCTGCCTTTCTGCATTTTTATATTATTGGTGTCTCCTAATTACTTCAAACTTTGAAAATCTGTGTTTACCACTTGAGACCACACAACCATGCTGAAGCGTCGGAACTGATAGTGAAGTGCAGATATTTCTTGCAAGGTAAACCAAAATACCGTTGATCTTTTAGCATGGCATTCACCATATGATTACAGGCTGAACATGGGGCCAAAATTGTATGTGCAATAATGCAAGATGTTCGGTTGTGTGACAGACAGTTGTGTGTGGACTGTCAGTGGTGTTTCATTGCAGAAGGTACTGACTGTTACTGTATTCTTTACAGTCTTACTGTAACAGTATACAAAACCATATTACCCTAATACAAGTTCATAGCCAGACACTGCGCACTGTACACTTGTGTATGCAAATGTTGCTGTTATTAAATTGCTTACTTTCCCACTTGAATAACACATTCAGGGCCTGGAAAACTCTCACACATGCCCTTCCCACAGTTTTCTCTTAGAAAGGGAAGTCTGTGTAACTGCACAATCAGTCTGCATTCATACACTGGTGCATATGTGAACAGATGGTTGATTTTGTATCAGGAGTTGCACTGTGCTGTATTTTCAGACAGTTACTTGTTAATTCTCCTTGCCCATTATCGAGCTCACTGGAATTATTGAGGATGATTATATAATTTTAGGATATTGTATCGGCTTAACAGCATCTTTGTTGTTAAATGTTTATACAGTGCATTGGCAACTGTAACTTTAAGGATATCTGCATCTTTCCACATAGTGATGTGATAAACAACAATTGTATCCCTTAACAGTATCAACTTCAAATTCAATTTCATCTTACTATTATCCAGTAATTTTAAATATATTCTGATTTACTCAAATTGACCTTTAGGTGGGGACTTATTGTGAAACTGTGCTGTGAAGTAGTCACAACAAGCTACTTTCACGTGTTTTATTCTTTTTGCTTATAGCCAGAAATAATAAAAACATTAAACATTAATTTAATGTGTCTTTAAATCACCGAAGAATTCACAATTTTCAGTGTCACACAGTGATTCCAAGGTCTTGGCAAAGAACAGCCATGACATTATAATAGTAATTTTGTCATATTGTAAAAATTCCACCCTGTTGCTCCTTACAACAAAGCCTCAATCGCTCTGTATTATTGCATGTAACAAGTTTGCCTTTCACTATGACACAAATAGCGTGCATCCCTCTGCATTTCAATCATGAGACCAGACTTACAGCATCAGGTCATATATCACAGTCTATTGTGTGACTTTGTCCCAATTGTCTGGTCTGTAAAAGTAAGACATAATTAAATGTATATGTCTTATATTTTACAGATCAGCAAGTCAGGTCTGTCAATATGTGCAAGCATAAATCAGTTGGCCAAGCTTGGACTGCTTGACCTTTGAAGATGGGACAGACAGTTTTCCTGAAATATCAGAATTACTCATCTATGCTGCATAACATCCCAGAAGAGCAAAGAACTCATCTGCACAATGGCAGAAGCCAGATATCATGAATGGTATTACCAGTTCTTTCTTTGGTCAAGAGGTTGGCACATTTTGATGACTGTCAACGGTAACCAGAGTTCCCCTCCACCAGTTTCCCTTAAGGCCTAGAACTTACAAAACATGGCCAGAGTCCTGTGTATCAGTCCATGTAATACATAATGCAAATTAATACAATGGGTATGAAATAATACATATAAAGCTTTAAGACTGTGGTCTATTGAGTTATGGCAGAATACAGTCTGTTCAGATAGTTAACTTCTTTTTGAAGGAACTTGATTAGCAGGTCAGAAAATACAACAGACTCCACCAAACAGAGTCCTTAAGAAGCTAAGAGCCAACCAGTTAGTCAAGAAATTTCCTGCCTTTCATGGACCCCAAAGGTTCTTTACCACATCCACAAGAACCTACCATTGTACCATATACTGAATCACAAAATGCAGTTCACATTGTCATAATCTCATTTATAAGAAGCAATTTAATATTATCCTACAATCTGTGTCCAATTTCTCACATGTCATCTCTCTCCTTAGCTATATCATGCCTTAAATATTTGTAGGTATTTACTTACAAAACCTTATCTTCTGGGTCCCTTTTCCATGCCAGTTTACAATATAACACATGCCCATCATTTCCCTGTTTTAATTGTTAACACGATACTTCACAGCAGAATACCAAGAACTCTAAAATCATCACTGCAGTAAGAGTGAAACCTTTTTACTTTCTATATTCCCTACTGCAACATTCTGTCAAATTAATGAACGCAGTGTTATCACTGGCAGTACATTTCAATACTGACTAACAAGATTAATGTTTACGCTCATTACGCCGATACCAGAAAGGTCAACATCCATACCATTGCTAAATTTGTTAGATTCCAGCCTCTTACCACACAGGCCTAGGTTCAATCCCAGCCCAGTTCATGTGGGATTTGTGGTGGACAAAGTGGCATTGGGGCAGGTCGTTCTCCAGGTACTTTAGGTTTTTCCTGTTAGCATTATTCTGCACTACTTCATATTAAAATAATCCTTCTATTGGTCTTTCTTACCAATTGACTGTGTCCTTAACAAAAATGGGTCTGTGTTCTAGGCAGAAGTTTCCATGTTCACATTAATGTTCACAATTCGAACAAACCCATAAATGCCACTAAAAGATACAAATAAAATTCAATAAAGATCATAAAGTTCAACAAATTTATGCACTTACTCACTTGCAAAGAATGATGATGATGATAATCTGATCAGAAACAGTCAATAACATGACCTTATGGCACTTCAGAATACTTTTATCAAGATGAAAATACCTGGAACATTATTAACCTCTCGGCACTGGAATTAAATGCACAGTGTACCCTGCAAAATACCAGAACTTAAATGTCCCATCCATTCCTTTGCATGGTAGCTGCCAAAAACTATGCTGGTCATTCCACTTTCTCAGCATTAAACTGCCACAATGATTATGGTCTTCCTTCAGCGCCAAACGGTTAAGCTTCATGAAAAAGCAAGTTTTGTGCATTATTCCATGGAAATATAGTACAAATCATTGAGATTTATCTAACAATTATAGTTATAGTCTTCTGATTGATCTGGCAGTGTCCACTGTCTGATGATATCATCCACATCTGAAGTGCAGCACTTATAAGTAGTTCCCAGGTGTTTGTTCCTCGTTGCTCCCACAATATCACCCAATTACCTGAAAACTTTCAGTTCTGGTACAGCAGCCTTCAGTTCTTCTACATACTTATAGCACACATTACCACATGCCTCCAAACACAGTACTCTCAGATGTGGCAAATGTGAAGGCACTAGTGCCAACCATCCTTCACCTACAAACACAAGATAAATGTGAACATTCAACAAGACTGTTGTGTCACAATCATACATGGTTTTATTTGACTTGAAACAAGACATATTTCTAGTGGAATAACAGACCACATACATAACGTAAAGTGCCTCTGATTCCGATTTGAACTTTCACAGTACCACTATTGTAAAAACTGTGTTGAAGGTAGGAACTTTTTAATACTTCACATGACAAGCAATTATGTCCCTGCCTGAAGGGAGCCCTGTGCTAACAGTTATGAGTGGGTGTTGTATGGATCTACTTGGAGTGGGTAACTGCCCTCAAATGAGGTGCAATATCATTCACACAGTAAGATGAAGCAACTATGTGCCAACGAGCCTATGCAACAGATAATATGCAGATGGTCATGTACACCAGTGGTGTGGTTCTAAAGATCCCAGTACAGGGCAGTTGCTCATAGACACAACAACTGTATTGCAGTAAAGGCTCAGTCCATGTGCTTCATTTAGCACCACAACACAAAAACATACGGGGGGCAGGAGGTATGATTCCATGCATATTTAACCCTGGCACCTGGTGGAGGTGACATTACGAAGAGGGTAACAGGCCCAAGTACTAACCAGACAGGAGACTGGTTGGGCCAGAGAGGCAGTCTTGAAGCTATAGAGAAAATTCTCTTTCCTTTGCCTGGAATCAAACCCCCATTCCTTGATCAACCAGCCATTCAATTTGCTACTACTCTGAATGAGCTAGTCAGCTCATACTATATCAAGGCATCCAGAACTTTTAAAAACAGTTCTTTTAAGGATTATAGAATTCTAAGCAACAATAACACAATCTTTTCTTTCATATGGATCACTAGTGAAAATAGTAACAGAAAATAAGAGACAGAAAAGGAAAACACCTTCCCTGACAAGAGTAGAAATTGAAATATTAAGATCAAAAAATTAATGAAGATATTACAGAGGATCAAGAGAGGAATTTACAGGCACAATTTCAGCTACCAAAAAAAGTGGGAAGATGTTGAAAATGATAAATTAAAATTGTAATAAAAGAATTTTGAATTAAATTCTGCATGGGAAAATTAATGCTGGAAGGTCAATAAAAAAATATACTGTACTGACTGAGGGAAACATGACAAGTCACTGCCCAAATCCTTAAAGATGTGGATGATGATGATGATTATGATGGGTGTATTTGACTACAGCATGCTATACTATGGAGGATTAGAGAAAAGGTTATGAAGATATGAGCTTAATTATACTGACTCACAATATGGTCCAGTGGTGGGACTTTGTGGTCAGTGTTGAACCTGCTGTAAGAATATTATACGCCATAAAGTTATAAACACAATGTAGGTTCAGGGTCTTCACAAAGTGCACACATACCTGTAATGTACATCTGACCCCTCAAATTCAGTTCACACAGCTGACTGCATTGACTTACAACCATGCTGATTCCAGCATCAGTTACATAGCGGCACCAACATACTGTCAATTCTTTCAAATATATGCATCTGTAAATACAAACACAATGATAAACTTACCTCACAGCCATACAGACACTTGCACTTCAGGTTTAAGACAGACCACTATATTTAGACATGTAAATATGTTAACTAATTGCACCTTTCTGCAATTCCTTTCAACCCTTCATCGTCCAGATTTGAGCATCCTAACAGGTTCATCGACACTATGGAAGCCATGGAAGGTCAATGAAGAAATGTGGACAATGCTTCGGCAGTCAAATTGTGACCCAAACTGAGACGCAAAGATGTAAGTTCATGTAGTGACCCAATCCCCTCCAGCAACCCTCTGTCTGTCATTCCGACACAATAGGTTAACTCCAGTTCCTGAAGTCTGCAACACATCAGTAACATGACATGTCAGCAACTCAGAATGACAGCTTAATTACAGCAGCCTTGCTGGTGTATTGATAATGCTCTGTACTACTATTCTGAAAAGAAAATATTCATTTTACAGCCAGAATAGTAGATAATTTGATTTGTAATGGACTTCATCAGTTGTTCCAGGCAAACAAAACATAACAGTGACTTCAAAAGGCAATAACCACCTTCTATATCTTATCATCTCACAAAGCTTTCATATTTCATTCAATGGTATACAACTTGCACAGTTGAATAGACTGATTAAAGAAATAAATATTTCATTCTGTTTTCTTCCCCAGTTTAGTTAATAAAAATATCTTTGTGATTTATATATGGCAAGGGATGGTAAGCTTCTTAGCTGCATGGTGCTACATTTATATCTACAGTTTCCAACCAATTAGAAGTGGTGTCAGCCATTCTCAATGCTGCAGTAGTGCCTGATAGACTTCAGGTTTAGTGTACGGCCTTTGGAATGCAAGGTTTCTGTTGCAGCTGAGCACTATTCACTTTAAATTCCCAATGTGGGCATTTTCGCTCTTGGATGAAAAGGATGTACATTTAATGGGACCACACTGTGTCATCCATCCATTGAAGGTGAACAAGGTACATGTTGATGAACATCTGTTCCACAGTTCCTCATTTTTTCGAGAATTTCATATTTCTGAATAGGAAGTCTGTTAGAAATTTACAAATGTTTTGGAGGAAACAACTAGCTCTGTTTCCACCATAAAGATGGAGGAACCTACCACTTCTAACTTCATGGTAGAAAAAGAAGGGATCTTAAATTTCTATCAGTCTACATGGTGTCACAACGGACGACAGCTCTATTTACAGACACTGCTATGAGAACTTCAAATATCACTCAAAGTCTAAGAATGCCACAAGTATCTCTTCCTCAGTACATAAGATAGCTTCTTGTTCCAAATTTTTCAGAATTTATGAAATAAAAATAATTGCCAATAAGCAATAACAAAACAAGATAACAATGCTGTGTTTTCTGATGTTTTTCTCTGAATAACTCTACATTACTGTACACATAAGGAAGACACAAGGAACAAAATTAAACTTGTCTCACATAAAAAGTTACTTCACTTTATCTGGTGGCTCCAGATGTTGCTACAGACAAATGCTTCAAAGTATAGTCAGCTGGAAAGTGATTTCATGTTGTGTGGTACACACGTTCCTCCAAAACATTGGTACATTATTAACAAACAACATCAAATGACATGCTGTAGGATGGCTGACAAATTACACCAATACCACAACACATAATACAGGATACAATGAAGAAACATAATGGCCATTCAGGTGTTTCCATGACTGAGCAAACATGGTTCACAAATACACAAAAACTTCAAAGAAAACTGAACGACATAACATCATATTACCTGGTACAATTATTAAGGTATGAATATGCAACATCTGTGAGAACTTGTCCATCCAAGACCAGGGTTGTCAACTGCTTTCCAAGTTTTTTTATAACGTGGATTACATCATCATCATCAATCTCTCTCACACCAAACAGGCTCAGTTTCTTCAAGTGCTGGCAACTATCTGCAATAAGGCGGATTGTTTGCCCACTTAATCCCTGTTGAAAAGAAAACATCTAATTTGATGTGACTAAGAGGGCATTCATAGTTGTATTAATTACAAGGCATTATAATATACATGCTTAAAACTAATGCACAATAAGGAGGTATTTTATACCATTTTCCCTTTCTGCTTATATTATCTTCACAACAAGGCAGGAAATGTACGTATCATGTAACAGTGAGGTGCATTTATGCAACTGTTGTTGCAGTGGAAGAGCAATAATTATTACATAATCCAAAAGTGTGTGTTTGTAGCCTTAGGTATCCAGCATGCAATGTGCATGCTCCAAACTGTCACCTGTGACCTGTCCAGCTCTACTATATTTTTCCACTTTACCTCATCAATGGCATGATTTCTGGAGGAGAGAGAGAGAAAAAAAAGAAGTTACTGCAAATAAAATGTGTGTTTTGATTTTCTTTACAACTTTGTCTGAAACATTTCTCATTCTAAGAAGAACTGAGTGACATATGATCAAAAATGTATATTGGTCTTCAAGTGAAGTACCTGTTATTTGTGTCTGACTTTGATGAAAATTGAATTTTCTCAGCAGATTTTCCAAAAAAAAAAAAAAAAAAAAAAAAAAAAAAACATGAAAAGCTGCCAAGTGGGAGCTGAGTCATTCCAAGCAGACAGACATGATGCAGGTAATAGTCGCTTTTCACAACTTTACAAATGCACATAATTACTGAATGAATTTTGATAAAATTTGTTGATAATTTTCCACTGTCCAGTCCTCCAAAAAACACAACATTTCAGTAACTGGAACAGTTTCCATACTGTGGTGAGAGGTTCAGGAGGCACATACTTAGTTCCACGCTGCAGAATCTGCTATTCTTGGCCACTGAACAGTTACGTACTTGCCTCCACAACCTGTCACCTGACTATGGCAACAGACAGAGTTAAGAAATACAGTATTATTTTTCATCATTTAAGTACTATATGATGTACACAGTGCAAACACTAGGTAATTTGAAGTGCAGTATACCGCTGTCGGAATTTTTTTGAAATTAAATTTAGATTTTTGTGATATTATTAATACGTTGATATAACATAGTTATTACAGTGACTTGCTATGGAATGGACATTATGGGGATCGCATCCCAGTGGGGGCGAGGTTTTCCACACCCATCCAGACAGGCTGAAGGGCCCACCCAGCCTCCTACACAAAAGGTACTGGGTGTTTCCCAGTGGTAAAGTGGCCGGGGTGTGGTGTTGACCACCTATCCCCATCTAGCGCTGAAGTTAAAAAGAGCATAGAGCTATACATCCACTCTGCCTCCAGGCCTTTGTGGCATGTCTAGGGTGAATTTTACCTTTACCTAAATCCTTTAGTGCCAGAATTACATGCACAGTGGGAGTTGCAGACAACTGAATTTAAATGACAGCCACATAAAGAAGGCCATTAAATGCCAGTATTTTAACCTGATGCTAAGCATTTTGAGCATCTCACTGCATTACAGTTATACCTGACATTAGGTGCTAAAGGGTTAGGAGTACAAATTTAATGCCAAACCATACTGACCCCGGTCTCTATTTTACATTAAGACCAAATCAAACATGCCAAATTTCTCGACAGAAGCCCACTGCACAAAAAAAAAAAATGTACGTAGCATAAAATATGTATCTCCTTAAGACATAAAGCATTCTTTCCAATGGTTTCCCCAATGTCATGTACACACGAATATTTTTAAAAAACGACTTTTAGTTTAATGCAGCTATTGCTGATGTATACAGAATTTGGTTACCTGTGTAACTTCTATTTATTACTGATTTCATTTTCCAGCAACACATTGCTATATGTAATAAATGCACTTCAGTACCACTGGCAGATGCACACTTGCAAAGAACATGTTCAGAAATTGTGCATGTCCAACCTCAATCTTGTGACCACATTTCAAATCATGCAAGATTTGACAGTTTTTTTCATAAATGGAATAATGTGTTCAGCAGCAGCAAAGGGTTAACCTTTATCCTACCAGGTTGGGTACTGAAAATTTTAGCACAGGCTTTATGAAAAATGTATTACGTGATCAGAAAATGAAAAAATCATGAAATAAATGCCATTTTGTGGAAAATAAAACTGATATTATGCAGCATGTCTTAAAACTGCAGTAAATTTCCTCCTTCCCTAAATATATAAAATGTATTTCTAGGGGTTTTCCCTACATGTGTTCACGTATGAAAACATGTGTCTCTAACAGTTTAACATACACATAATCTACCTCACAGTCTAAAAAGTTCAGTTCAGAGAGTTTCTTCAGGTGTGAGATGAAACAGTAATGAGGATGTGAAAGTGAAGAGCAACTCTCCAGTGACAGGCCCTCCAGATCTGGGTACAAAGCCACGATATTAGCTAAGAGGTCAGTGCTTTCCTCAGGAAGCCACCGAAAATCGAGTTTCCTGAGATCAACACGTTTATGAAACAGAAATTCCAGGATATGTGCCACATCCTCACGATCACTGATGATGAGCGAATGCAGTGCAGGTGCCGCCATTAGTACCTGTAAAGGAGTGTTCTGTCAGCACTGTATTCTGTCCATCAATAAAATAAATTCCCTGAAGACATTATACAATGCCTGTTTTCCATAAGCTGAAGATTCAAATCTTCATGGATGTTACACACCGAAGACTGTTAGATGCTGAAGGAAGAGGCAATACATTCCCCCAGAATGTATTTACTAGCCACCAGAGCATATCATCCCACAAGACTTGAATCTTCATCTACACTCCTGTCAGAACATGACAACTCATACTTTCCTTAAACTGCTTCACTATACATTATGAGACCTGCACAAATTATAATTTAATGGCTATAGAATTTCATGATTTAATTGTGTGAAAAATTTACAGTTTCCCACTATGTAAAATTTGATAAACACAACCTCCAAGTTAATACTGCGTTATTATTGGCCATTTAAAACTGATCTGCCATCATAACAACCAACAGCTGTTTTGTTAATTTTTTTCCCAAAATATTCTGATGATGGTATTATTCACATAATACTGAAAAATAAAATAATAATTCTTGGTTATATTTTAATATCTGTATATTGCTCTGACAAATTTGAATTCAGTGATGTATTTGAGTCTATATCATACACATTTGTTGGTGGCACACCTAAATGTTACTAATAATAAAATTATACATAAACATCAGACAGAAAAAATTTTTCAGTTCTTCACCCCCACAACTTCCATGCACTGAAATACCACCCATACGAGATATTTCATATATCTCATGCTTTTTAATTTTTATTAATTTCTTGACTCTTCCTGCAAATGAAAGGTATCAGTGTGTGACAAAAAATTTACCAAACTTGAAATAAAGTATACTTAGAGCTGACATGGTAGGAAGACATGAGTATGACCACAGTTGTTTCAGGAGGGGTTAAAACATTTCTTCTGAGTTATGGACAGGTAAAACGCCTAACATCTAGTTTCAGACCTTCACCCAAGAAAGGAGATGTCACAAAGTGCATAACCAACTGCACCATTGCACTATTTCCTCATGCAAATAAGATCCTCCTAAGAATTATTCAAAAACAACTTGAGTCATACATACAACCTGTATCGCATATAGGACATGAAACACCAATGGAACAAACAGGATTAAGAAAAGGGCATGGGACAAGGGAGCAAAGAGCTATTGTAAGTGAGTCATGGACAGCGCAAGGCAGCACCACAAAAATGTCAAACTGTTTTATAGATTATACAAAGGATTTTTGATAATGCACAGCATCTAAAAATGTAGAATGGCATAAGAAGTGTGGGAATACCCAAGCATTTGACAGTGTTAATACGAGACCTACACACACACAGTAAGAAGCCAAATGCAGGTTGACCAAGGCACAAAAGAATGGTTCCCAATCCAAAAAGGTGTAAGAAAAGGCTGTATCTTATCTCCTGGTCTGTTTAATCCATACAGTGAATTCATTATAAAGAGGGAAGTATCACGTGATCCTGGTATCTCCATGTTTCACATCATACAGAAAAAACCTAATTATTACCAACATATTGAAGTGTCTTCATTTATAACATAAAATTAATATCATGTAATATTAATCATTGCTGACACACAGTAAGTTCATGCTGCAGATGAGTATACAGCAGTGATGGGGGTCAGTGGTATACACTTCAAACCCCTAAACTCATTATTTCAGCCACACTACACCAAAGAAAGAAGCTTAAAATACACATTACAGAAACAAATGTTAAAATGTCTGCCCACAGTAGGAACAGAACCTGCAGTCAAGGTTTTAACATAGCATGAACACAGAAATTACGTGTAACAACCACTTGGCATCATACAATGTAAGCCGCTAGGAACTTGTCTTACCTCACTCAGGATGGAAAGAGGTCCAACTTCTGAAATGCTGTTTAAGATTTCGCACTTCTAAAACACTAGATGGGGCAAATTTCATAAGCTAATTAGCCCTAAACCCTAACAATGCTGTACATCTTACCTCTTCAATATTGCTTATATCAGAAGAATCATCACAGCTGTAGGAAAGTTTCTTCCACAGTAACACATCTTTAGCCAAAACATTCCACCGTTCACACACTTTTGCAATGCTGAGACATAAGTCCTCTGGTCCAATATGTGATAGGATTTTTAGTAAAATTTCATCTGGTAGGTCATTTAGTGACCTTGGTTCAATGGCCATTACAGATGGTTCAGAAAACACGTCCTTTCTCCTCTTATGTGAGAGAGATGCTGATGCCATCTGCACCTGATCATATACAGGTTCAAAAATATTGAAGCACAAGTAGATTAATCATGCATTAATAACTATACCTAGGCTACATTAAGAGTAACTGAATGAACTGCAGCGGGGCACGTGTCAGTAATTTTTGTGTTTAACTAAAAATGTATACTAGGTCCAAATTTCTGTAAAAGATACTGTATATACCTAGGCGCATGCAATGTGGACAGACAAAGAAACTCACAAGTAGTGTCATCAGAACTATCTGCAGTGGTTTAGTAAGACTCAAATTTTAACATTCCTACTTCACAATAGGAGTACTGGTTTATTGCCAACATGCAAAATACAAAAAAATTGCGGAGGACAAGTAACCCATAATTCCTGTGTCAGCATTATACTGCATGTCATTATTTTGGCAAACTGCGAATGTGCTTATACACTTACACTTGCAATAGACATCACAACAATGTATTTGGTTTCTTGGGGGTCCATTCCTTCCGTTCAGCTTTCAATTACGCAACATTATTGATTAAATGCAATACACAAAACTTGCCACTTGCATGAAATGGGGGACCCTGAACACATGACCACAAAACAAAATTTTTATTTCACGACTCCAAATTATCATTGATGAAGTCGATAATATTTTCACACTTGTATCCCTGTTCAGTAGCACCACAGAAAGCACCATCCAGTGCCAAATGTAATGTATATTTCCATGTAACATGAAATTTTAAAAGTTTCACAAAAGCATGGAGGTGGACTTCACTATAATATGAAGCAGTTATGATGCTAATTATACTACAAACACAGATCACTGTACAGGAATATTTACAAAATCATTACATTTACGTTTCCTTTGCTTAATGTAGGATTTTTACAATCTGGTCTCCAGGAAATATGCTGTTGTCTAGAATGTCACCCAACAAGCCAGTTCAGAATCTTATTTCTACCTGTTCTTGATGTCGTTTATTGTGCTGGGTGCACATAAAACCAAGGAAAACCCCTACACAAAACAACAATGTAGTATACAGTTATTCACACTCTGCACAGTCCCACTGTTTCATGAATACAGATTACCAGAGAAGCCAGAAATTCTGAATATTTCTTAAATGTCAACAACACTCTACAAAAATACATAAATTTAACTCGGGTTCCATTGTTATTACTTGATCTTCCATTAGCTCCTAATTCCCTTTCTCTGCTATATCAGTGACCTGTGACATCTTAAGCTTTAAAACTGGTCACCTAATTTCTACCGTGAAAAGATGTTAGACATGATACATTACAAGAAATTCTTTTTCCAGAACTTCAAGGGAAATTACCATGTCCACAGAAGCCTTCCAGAAATTCCAGTCATGAATCAAACACATCCAATTCAAAACTCCCATTTCATTTTATTAATACAGACTTTTGTATGTGGAAATAAAATGCCAACTAGATGCAACAGAGGTTTTTATTGCAGATCTTATTGCTTGCTCAACATGTTTCGAGCACCACTATGCCCATCGTCAGGAGCTCAAGAGTATTATACAGGGGTTGCTGCCTGTGGTATTTCGTGCTGTGGTTTTCAAGTTTTCAAGTTGCATCCTGCAAACCGGACACATGACCCTCAGCTCCGCACCAGACCAGCAACTTGAAAACCACAGCACGAAATACCACAGGCAGCAACCACTGTATAATACTCTTGAGCTTCTGATGA
>Ga0209629_10001538_pt1 | contig 14770 bp, 8 predicted proteins | sample TergutCu122P5_FD_187286 | JGI IMG/M metagenome (GOLD analysis project Ga0209629, IMG submission 187286) | Cubitermes ugandensis P5 segment gut microbial communities from Kakamega Forest, Kenya - Cu122 P5 (SPAdes) (version 2) | ecosystem: Host-associated > Arthropoda: Insects > Digestive system >...
GGCCAGGTAGTCTGTCCTTTCATTACCTCTCAGCCCCGCATGTCCTTTAACCCAGTGAAAGGTGAGCGAAGTTGAGTTACTTAATATGATTATTTTCTTCCTGATGTCGACTCCTAGGGGTGAGTTGTGCGTTTATTAGCAATGGCTTGTAGTGCCGTTTTACAGTCTACGTTTATCACATATGAGAGGGATTTCTGCCTGTGGCGTTGGATCCATTCTACTGCCGTGATTATGCCATAGAGTTAGGCTTGAAAGACCGTGCATGTAATATTTAGTCTTTTAGTTTCTACGTGTATTTCAGTGGAGTCTCTCACTGCAACCATGCTCGCCCCAACATGATTATCTGTTTTGGAGCCGTCTGTGTAGATAGACACGTTGGCGTTGCCTTCTGTTCCCGAGAGGTCCACTCATATATGGTTGTCTCTTGGGTGAATTTCCCTGATTTTGTTGGGGATTTCTATTTTCTTCAGTTCCAGTATTACTGCGTTTGTGGGTTGTCCTCTAGACATATCTCTTATGTCTTTATGTAGTAGCATGGCTAGATCAATGGGCATTATCTCTGCAACTGCTGATAGGGCCTCACTGGAGACCGTTCTATAGGCCTTTGTTATGAAAAGAAGGTAGGACCACTGAATTTGTAGCAGCTTACTCCTTGCTCTTTTGGATGTCGTGGTGCACCAGGCTTCTGCGGCATACGTGATGACTGGGAGTATGGCGTGTTTGTAAATAGTCAACAGATTGTGGAAAGACATACCCCATGTGGCTTTTGAACAGCGAACTAGTCTGTTGCGAATGCGCAATAATTTGAGTTCAAGATGTTGTGAGTGGGGGTACCAGTCCAGCTTGCAGTCCAGTGTTACCCCAAGGTATCGCATATTTGAGACCACGTTTATTCCCCACGCGACTGTCATTGGGTGTCGTTTGTATTCGTCTCGGTTTCTTGCGTACATAGGCATCAGTGCTGATTTCTCTTTAGAGATCTCTAGCCTGTGTTCTTTGCGCCACGTTTCTATACTTCGGAGTGTGTTATCTAGTGTGTTGAGGATGTCTGCAGTAGATGGTCCCTGTATCATAATCATTATGTTGTCGGCGTATACCACTAGCCTTACATTTGGGGCCTTGGAGAGTAGCGCGATTAGACTGTTGATAATAATGTTCCACAAAGTTGGGGCCAAAACCGACCCCTGAGGGCAGCCTTTGGTTACCCATTTGGAGCTGACCGATTTACCCAGTATAAAGTGAGCCATGCGCTCCCTTAGGAAGTCCCTCACTAAGCTGTAAATATTTGGGGGGCAGTTTAGCTTCCTGAGTCGGGCTAGGATTCCCGGGTGCCAAGCATTGCCGAAGGCTCCTGCTATATCCAGTGCTAGGAAACAACACTTTTGACCACTTCTTCTGCAACTGGAGACGTGTTCGGTAACGGCCTTTATAGTGTCTACCGTGGATCTGCCTGCCGTAAAACCGTATTGTTGCGGTGGTATGTGTCCGGCGGACTCAAGAAAATGATTAAGTCTCTCAGTCGCTAACTTTTCCAGACATTTGCCTGGAATTGACAGGAGACTGATACCACGGTAGCCTTGAACAGAGTGGAGTTTATTCCTGTCCTGTTTGGGAATGGCAATCACCCGAGCCTTTTTCCATTCTTCTGGGAAGGAGCCCAGTGATAGGCATTTGTTAAAGAGCGTTAACCAAAACTTCGGCAAGTACTTATGTAGTCTTTTGACGATAACTCCGTCAAAGTCGTCTGGGCCAGGACATTTCTTGTCGTCCAGATTTTTAATAACTTCATCCACTTTGTTTTTCGAGAAGGGTGGCTCTGGCTGGGAGTTTGCGGGCCCTGTTTTTACCATTTGGTCTCTGATGTATTTTTGATGGTCACTATCTTGTGCAGTATCGTCGTCGGGAAAAAATTTGTGGAGGAAAGCGCTCGTAGTCTTCTCTTCTGAGGTGGTTGCTGAGCCGTCTGGGAGGGTTAGTGATGAGGGTACTGGTGTCCTTGCGAAGCCGGTTTTGCAAGTTTTGTACAGTTTTCATGGTGTGTGTTGAGTGCTCTCCGTGCAGAATTTTCTCCAGGAGTCCTGTTTGGCTTTAATCAATTCAGCTTTGTATAAGTTTTTAAGAGCCTTAAAACACGCATTGGAAATCTCTTTAAGGTCTAAGTTTCTGCACCTCTTGACCCTGCGTTTTAAAGCATTAACTTGTTTTCTTATAACGTTTAGCTTAGGTGACCACCATGGCTTAAATTTAATTTTTGGTAGGAACGGGGGAAAACATCTCTTGCTTACCTCCAGATTGTTCCAAATTTCTGTAATGGATTTTTCTAGTTGTTCTTTGGTTGTTGTCCTGTTTACGAGGTCCGTCCATTTTTGCCCGTTGTTTTGGATTTCGTAGTGGAACGAAGGCCAGTTACCTACTTGGGTGGCGAATTTTCTGGTGAAGTTGCTGGCTGCCCGGTTTAAGGTCCTACTGGCGGCCTGGGTCGTTACGTCAAAAAGTATTAAGTTGTGATCTGATAGGGTGCATTCTTCACTGACTCTCCAGTTTTGAATTTTGTGGGCCGAGTTTATTGTTGTTACTGTTATATCAATCCAGCTGACTCCTGTTGGCCGGGAGTATGTAGAGCCGTCCTTCACGTTTGCTATGAGCAGGCCGTGCGACGACAGGAAATCCACCAGCATCCTGCCCCTGGTGTCTGTGGTGGGGCTGTACCACATACTGTGTTTACAGTTCGCGTCTAAACCCCATACGAAGTTTGAGGGTTTTACTGTGGTTATGAATGTTTCTATGGGTGTAAGATCTTGTTCTAGTGTGTCATATGGAGGGAGGTAAGAGCAGGCTATATGTATTGGAGGTTTCGTGGACAATACTACAACTACGTTATCTGGGTTAGAAAAGTTGTGGAGCAGCAGAAAGTTGTGGGCAATTTCGCGTCTAATAAGTAAAGAAGCTCTGGGAGCGGTGGGAGAAGAAATGTAAAAGGTCACGTATTCGGGGGGAAATGTAACAGGGTACCCCATTGTAACAGTAAGGTTCCTGGATGGGCAACATGTCAACTTGGTTATCGTTTGTGAATAGCGAGAGATGCGCCATAGCTGCTTTGCAATGATGAGTGTTTATCTGAGCGCATGTCAGGGAGTCTATGATGAGTAGTCCGTCTTGCTTATAATTATTGACTCTATTCTACGCATTCTGGGACACTCTTTGCTGAATACGCTATGGTTTGTGTTTAATTTCTTGCTGTCGTCATGGATGAATAAGTTGGCTTTGAAGCAGCTGACACAACGAGTGGAGTGTTGGTTGCTGCATTCTCTCCAGTGATGGTCTTCGGCACAAGTAGAGCATTTTTGTTGATTCTGACAGTATCTGGTGGTGTGCCCTAAACCAAGGCATTTAAAACAACTGGTAACTGAAATAAAGTCTTCCACATTGCACAGGTTCCAGTTTACTTTGATTTTCCATAGGGCCACTAATTCCCTCCGTAAGTTAGGACTGACTTCAATTACCACGTGTCTGGAGTCTTCAAAAGTACTCTTGGTAAATTTTATGTTAAAAATGGATCCTTCTAAGTGGGCTAGTTCGTTTTGCTGGAGAATGGTATCTTTGATTGCGGCGTCTTCTACCTCTTTAGGCACAAACATAAGTAATAATGTGGGAAGCTTTCTTTTGGGGCGCTCTACAGTGACTGCTTTTATCTTACCTAATTCCTTCTCAAGAATATCTCGGTCAGTTGTATTGTTGCATTCAATGAACACCGTGTTGTTAGCTAGGTTTTTGAGCTTACTCACCCCCAATTTTAGTGCCTTTGGGTCCACTGCTTCTTTTATGAGTCTTTTTGTCTCTTGGCCAGAGGTGTTTGGGTCAGCAGCCTTGACTATTATTCCTACTGCTTGGGGTTGTCGGTCACTAGACTGCGCTGTTGGGTGGGGGTGTCGCTGCCTGTCTGCCTGGGTGCTAGGAGATGTCGCTAGTATCTCACTATATGTGCGTGTTTGTTCCTTCTCTGCCTTTGTGATGGCTTTTTCCAGTGCGCATTCCAAACCCAAGAACATGCCTCTAAGTCTATTTAACAGTCTATCCATTTCACGTACCGCATATACGGCTTCCTCCTTCAGTATTTTGTCTATGTTGTTGCGCGAAGTTAAGGCTTGTTTCACTTTATTTAAGTATTCGCACGCAACCGTCACCAACTCACTTCCAGCTTCCTCCGCCATCTTTGAAGCTTCCCACCATCTGGGCCTTTATGGCCTGTTATAGGGTGAACTTTACCATTACCTTAATATCCATCAATTTCCATGGGTTATAATTCTGGCTCCTTCTCTTTCACAAATAACTGATGATAAGAGTTCTTAGATTTACCTATTTAGTTATTCATAGTCAAGTTAACGATGCTGTCAATAACTTCAGCTATATAGTGTCAATAGTCCTTAAGACACTTTGTCCATGTTTGTTGAGAAAGTGGGACAGGACAGCCACTTCCTACACAGGAGAATGCAATATGCAAGAACACAAATATGTACCTTGATGTTCTAAGAAGGATTCAAACCAGTGACTTCAAGAGTTGAAGCAGTCAAAGACCATATACATTTAAAGTGAACAGTCACTCTGCATGTGCCCAGGGGATCTTATCTCAGATCAAAATTTACAAATGTCATTAGGAAAAATTTTTCCCAATTAATGTTATCAGAAACAAAATTAAAAGAAAACACGTCTTCATACCACAGGAACTTTGAAATCTGGGATTGATGTCAAGAGTAGTTGAGAAATGGGTCAGTGAAAATGGGAAACTGCAGAAATGAGGTTTGTGTGATTTTCACTGGACACTAAAAGCCTAGACTAAAAATTAAGTACACAGACCAGAGACAAATTACACATTGAAATATTATCAGTGAAACTGGGAGTTACCAGAAAAAATGATGTATAATATGCATGCAGATTGAAGAAAAATGTAACAATTTAGGAAATGTATGTTTAGAGTAAAAGTTACTGTGCTTTTTGTTTGTACATACATTCATTAACATGTCTTGTAATGTGTCACTTTCATCTCCACTATCATTACTCAAAAGTCACAGCATCTGAAATGGACATAAGTGCTACGGTTCATGTTTTCACCATATGTCAATGGTGCTACAATCAAACATAATAGGAACCATTTTTAAAATTTTCCATATTTCCTACCAGGTGTACTATTTTGAGTTTTCCTTGAGGCCAAGTAAAAGGTAAAGTTGTATCTACACTCTCATGAAGAAATGATGGGAGGACAGGAGGTATATCTCCACTCATTCTTAATCTTGCTACTAGGTGGAGTTCAGTAGTCAGTTTCATGCCACAGTTGCTTTACTTCTGGGGAAAGATACCTTGGTACCAATAGAGTAGGAGGCTGTATGGGCCCCGGAGCTGGTATGTATGCTTTGGGAGAAGGGAGCGCATAACATAACATATAAAACAATTAAAAACTTTGCACCTTCAAAATAAATTGTTGCATTTCATGACAGATGGCAAATCCCTCAAACTGCCCTAATTAGTGTCACGTGCTTCAGCTTATTTTACCTTTCTGTGTGTCTCTGAATTCGTTGCTGTACAGGTGGTAGACCCTGGAGTGTGACTGTATCAAAGTGTGAATAGCCAGATACAGCCCTACATGCGAAGAGTTAACACCAGGGGCTTTATTCCATGATGGAATGTAGCTCTTTGCTGTGCTGTCAGGGTCATATAACGTTATCCACCATTTGACCTGAACAGATTTATTGTTAATGAAACTGTGGCTTGCTAACATGTGAAAAAAGAAGAAAATGAATATTATTCACCAGCAGGTGTACCACAACAGACTGCTGAGCCTAGTGGAATCAAGTAATATTTGCGTTGGTCAATGACATCTGTCTAGTGTCACATTAAGCATAGCATAGTATGAAAATTGTTAACAACCTTATTGCAGTTTTGAACAGCCATATCAATAATAGCACTTAGACGCAAACTAACATAAAAACATCTGTATTACATTTGACCCTCCATAATCATGGTTTGCCTTATCTGTGGCCCACCTCGCTATAGCCTATTATTACAATTTTCTTTGAACATATTCCCAGTTATATTAACAATATAAGTGTAAGTATAAATTCATTGAAGCATAAAATTATAAAACTTAACTTCATCAAAAGGGCACAGATATATACAGTGTGTGGCTTAAAGCAGAATTTGCTAATAGAGTGGACCACATCATTGCTCCATAGAAACAAGTACCACTTAACTCCGTTTACCTAAGTCCATAATCTTATTCATGAATTGAATATCCACTTTATCTCAAAAAGCATCCCTTGTGAATTTGGAGGTGTACACACTGGCTTCAAAATCAGGATGTGTGCATTCGTCCTTGATGCCTAAGTAGAACAGTCTATTACAATTTGAACCAACCTTCAGATGACTTTATTGCTTGGGAGTATAAAAGTCATTATGCAACTAATTTGAAGGTAATGTGTGGCACAAAACATAAGTTACCATACATAAAACCCTTTAATAATGCTTTTAACTTTTCTTGTCATCACTTCTGATACAACTGTCCACCACAAGAATTATCACAAGCACAAAACTTCTATGTGTTGTGCATGTTCAGGCTCTTAACTTGATGCTGTGTAATCTTCAGTTAATGACTGTCATTAAATAAACTGCAATTAAACAGAGGATTCCATTCCTCTTGGACAACACTGCACTGACGTAGAACTGATGTAGCAACATATCCCAAAAGGATGGAATCCTCAGTGGTCACCTCAAAATTTGCATACATTTAAACGCAAAGAATGAATACAGAGACTTTAAAATTATGTTTGAGGAAATCGTGTACTTTTGGTTTAAGCTTGTATGGTAAATTCTGACACCAAAAGCCAATTACTGTAATTACATAAGAAACAACTGGAATTCAGTATATGATGCTGTTTGGACTCATATTTTTACAGAAAACACTGCTGATCCAGAGAAACAACTCACCCTATCCCCAAATTTAGAGAACAACACACGAGCATAATCCTCAAAATATTCTGCCATTATTGGGTTGGTCCATCCTCCCAAATCCTGTAGTGTCTGAGGCAAGTCCCAATGATACATAGCAATCTGAAAAGAAAAATTGATTTAAGTAAACTCTTTAGTTAATCCCATGTATAAGAAACATGACACAGTCAATCTCAGTCAAAGTACCTGTTAAGTCTTCAGAAATGTTATGTTGTTATTTCCAGTTAACAATAAAAGTGAAATTTAGTCTTATACAGAATGTGTCTCTGTATTTGTGAAGTGTAATGAGGGAAGATCACCACATAAACACATTTTTCTATACTTCCAGTGGTATAAAATTTATACCAGATTTCCCGAAAATTGTTCCGTCTTTTCAAAACTTGAGAGGGGAGACACATAGACAGAATGGCAGTCCACTTCAAGGAAGTGAAGTAAGGCAAACAAGAGTAGTAAAAACATTCAAGATGTTGTGAAGTTACCTCATTATTGGAGCTTGTCATGTTACATTCCATTCTTGGAGCTTATTTTATAAGGCAGTTCAAACAAGCATCCTTAATTAATTTTTTGTACATTATATCATTAAAGCTTCTAACATGGCTTAAAATGTTATTCACCATTTGTGTCTGTAACATCAAATCAAGTATATAGCACTTCTTTGAAGATTTTGTCTGGTACCTTCATTGTAAGGTGTTTCAGTGATACTCTACACCGATAATAAAATAAAGCCTTTCTGATGCCCGAGTTTGCCTTTGACTTCCTTTTGCTTTTCTTTCCAACCCTTCTACAGAGTGAAAGATTTGTGGCTTCTGGAGTTATTGCAGTATCATGATAGTTGTGCTGGTATGTAGCATCAGCCTGCACTAACCCATGTTGTTCACATATACACATAAAATAAATCTCTCCACTGTTAGCTTAACAAACAGTCCAAATCAATTCCATAAGAACAAAGACTACTATAATGTAACTTACTTACCATTGGTTCTATCTTGTTTTTAACTAGTTCATTAATAAGATTGTTATAATAGTTAATTCCCGCCTGATTTATAACATTTACATGGCCATATGGCAGAATTCGTGGCCATGAAATGGAGAATCGGTAAAAGTCCACCTGCATAAGTAAAATGGCTTATTAGTATTTTTGATCACATAAATTTAATTTGGAACTACATGATATTTCGTGCCTTAAGTACAAATAACATTAAATAATGTACAGATTTAAAAAATTGAAATAATTTTAGAATTGTCATCAGTCCAATACCCTTACTAACTAATCAGTTTTATATGGGTTGATTGTGTTTGATAAGCAGATTTAGCCTTTACATGTTGGACAGGTGAGTTTTGAAACCCAGCAAGGTATCAGATTCTTCTAATTTTCACCACATCCTTACTAGCTCTGTAACCAAGCCAACTGCATATTGTCTGTTTCACAACAATTAGCTAACTGAACACAGATCAAAGTGCCAGGCAGTCTCTTTTTACAAAACAGGGGTGACATCCAGATTATATGTGGGAGCTGTTTCTTTTGAAATAAATTGGTCAAAACAAGAAGGCACACTGTAAAGACGACCCATCACAAAAATTCATACAAAATGTACCATGACATAATATTGCAGAATAATTCATCATGAACTGTTGAGTGTTTTCCTGCTTCATTGGATCTGCTCAAATGGCATAGTGTTCATGTTACATTTCAAAAGTTTTTTTAGAAGTTATTGTGATTGGATGCATATGTCTGTACCCATAAACATTCTAAGGCTCACACTCAGTGTAAAATCAGAGAAGTGGAGTGAAATAGTACTCACTCCCAACTTTTTCAAGGCTGCCACATCCTGCATGTATTGATGATATGAATCTGCAGCGACATCACCGTTTGAACCTCCTGCAATGAGGTTTGGGTGTTCATGAACATATGTATCCCAAATGCTGACTCCTTTACCTGCAAAATAATAGAAAAACAATAAACATTTTGAATATATGTCAGAAAATTTGGGGAATGTTGCAGTCTTTCCTTGAATATGACACCGTTTTTACTGGCAATTTTGGGACAGAAGAAAACGAGCAGCATTTTGCAGTGTTCATTACAACTTCTGCTGTGCTTGCTCCTTCTTTATATAACTAAATGAATTCTCCTGAACAATCTATTCTTCTGGGACTGCCTGAAGATGGAGGTAACAAGCTTCTCCAAAACATCCGTAACATATTACCAGCCAACACTGTGTAATGTCCCAGAATATTCTAATCTTCACCAACAAAGATTTGAAAACCTAAATTCACACGAAATTGCTGAGGTCACTATTCAACATCTGCGTAAAACCTTTGTTGGTCTGACACTCCACGTATAGTAACTCCAATCATAATGGCCTGATTTTGATTAATTTTATTATCTTTAAGTCCTTGCTGAAATATAATGATTAAAATATCCTGTTTAATGTAACAGGGAGCTTTTTGCTAAGAAATATATTTGTTTCTAACCATGTACTTTACTGGTCATTTCATTGTGTTATTAGATGTCTTACTTTTTTCTGTCTGTCTATACTTACCCATTGTTTTTCTGATCCAGGTCTTGTTCTCAATTCTTTACTGCCATTTTTTTCCTCTTATGTTCTAAAAAAGGATTTTGACTTCAGATAATTCTCAAGATAACAGAAATCTTACCACTCTCATTCCATGCACCTTCAACCTGGTAGGCAGATGTAGCTGTGCCAATCATAAAATTTTTGGGTATTGGTACTGTGGTGATCTCGGCAGGTGGCCCCTTGTTCGCCCAGGCTAGGAGGGCACCTGCATACCACAGTAATCCTGCCATATCAGCTAATCCTGCCATAGAAATTGCAAAAAATTTTTACAGCCACAGAAGAAGGAGATTGGGTGCCTGGTTTTATTTTACTGTTGTGGTATTATTCACTATATTCACTATACAAACCAACAAATGCACTCAATAAAATACAGTACAATGCAAATTATAAAATACAATTAGTAACAATTATCAAAATCCTACATATTTCAGCTCCAGAGTGCCATCATCAGGGCGTGTACTAGAACAAAGGAATACAATTTCATCACGCCAAGCCGGATTTTGGTCACCTACGGCGGTATCAATAAAATATTACAATTCTAGACCCAACGCTGTCATATTAGTTATGTGTTCCTTGCACGAAGCCCATTAAATGAAGGCAAAATCTGTTTCATCTCCTAAATAGCTAACCCTAGCACACAGTGTAGTGAAACATGATAGATCAGTCAATACAGTTATTAGACCATGGGCTGAAGAACAGGTTACATATTTGGCAGGGGTGGGGATTTTTCCTATCAGTCAATGTATTCGGACTCCTTCCAGTCTCTGACTCTGGAGCAGGTCCACTCAACGCATAGATCAAGGGCAACATGTTGCCCATGACACAGTGTTAACTTGCCTGCAAAGACATTTGGAATGAGAGAACACTTTTAACTCTTTGCCTGGCAAAGCTAAGATACAGCGCAGATAAAAAATTTTGAGCTCTGTGTTTATGGGGACATACATCACATTACTGATTCCATTTTTTTTTTTTTTGTAACTATGTTCTAAAATACCGACTTCATAGCCTAGATTGTGAATTGCATTTTTCATAATATTATCCTGTTATTATCAGTATGTGTTTATTGCACATGATGTATAAAAGTACACAGGTAAAAATTATACACATATGGATACTTATTCATTCTTTTTGTGTGTGTGTGTGTGTGTGTGTGTGTTTTGCCCGTACAAAAACCAAATTTTTATGAATTTGCCACACCGTATAAATGGCTGATCAGCCCTCTGTAAGAGGTACAAGATACTCTTCAGCTGTAAAATGGCTGAAGAACGAAGCTAACACTGACCTAGTGCCAGTATTAACAATGCATGTAGTTGTATCTCCACTTCTCTAAACATCTTCGTGACATGTTTTTTTAAGAATGCCCAAATGAAAAACATAAATAAATGAGAAGTTATTAATGTACTGGATATTAATTAGTTTCAAATACTCATCATTGTATGTGCTGTGATATTTTACACAGCACTTTATTTAGGTCTATATATTACATCTGTGATTCAGGACACATCTACAGAGTGTGCAGTGTTGTCTTAGGAACGTACACCTCAGTACTGTTAAAATGAACAGAGAAAACTGGATGATAGGAGATATATTATGAAGACATGTAATTTCCATAATTACAGTTGCTTAAAGCTTCAATGGATAGTATAAACTCCAACAATTGTATATTGCAAATAAAAATAGCTAAATAATTAGTGTCATTACTTATTGAGTCGTGATAATGCAGCTGGTTAAGTTCGCAAAGGTCGGGGCCTGAGATTGGCTCTGGAGTAGAGCCTCCTGTCCAGTGCCTACCAAGGGTCATTTTGGGAACTAAGAGGTGAGTGCTTGGTGCTGAGTATCGATTTACATCTACTACCGAGGTAACAAGGATGTGGAGCTCAAACCTCCACTTCCCCCAATGCCTTCGAGGCGTACTGCTTCGGCGCAGGGGGATAAAATAAAGTCCAAAACCCTGTGCATGCCATTAAGACATATAAGGTAACAGAGGTACAGCTCCACTCATTCTCAAATTCTGCACTAGATGGAGATGGGTGATCAACTTCACATCCCAGCCGCTTTACCCACGAGGAAGGAACCGCTAATACCTACTGAATATAAGGTGGTAAAGACAAGTGTCTTGCTCCTGCCTGGAATTGAATCCCGGACTGTCATTACATTGACTACATTGGGAAACAAATATATTTGCATGATTTCAGGCTTTTGCCACAAAGGAGATGAGAACTGCACTGGCTAGTACATGGCGAGTGGTGGTAATTCCTTACTGACATTTCAGGACAACTTATTGGCCCTGTCTTCAAGGGTCAAGAATCCATAAGATTCTTGGATTCTTGACCAATAGGTTTTCCTGAACGTCAGGAAGGAATTACCACTACTCGCTGTCCAATAACTCCAAACAGTGCAGTGCTCAAATATTATTTTATTATATTTCTTCAATCATTTTAATCTTCACTGTAGAAAATAACTACTCTTTACAATGGATAAACAGCTTTTTTTTTTGTGAGGCAGATGCTTAATCCTTATCCGTTAATTTGTACACCACTGTATGCTCAACTGGATCATCTTCCATCATTCTTTGTTACTTTTTACCCCGAGTGTTTTTCATACAACTTACAATCCATTCCCATATAATGAATCTTCTCCCTGAAACTCCAGACCAGTGAGCACTCAGAACTTCGGTAACAGTACACATATCTGAACCAACGTACCAAGCCGTCAGTCGGATACATCATCCTTATGACCTATCTTCCTCTCATGCTTGGAAAATTGGATTTAAATGCATGAACCTTAGTGTGCTGCGGGGCCCTGCTGTTCTGCATAACTTTATAAGCTTACTTCTGCTCTTTACGAAATATAAACGAGGCATCCAGCCAGACACCTACCTGATACAATAACCTGACCAATACGAGGGCTCTTACTATGACTCAGACAGAGAGTCTGGGCTAACTCACAGGATGGCTTAGGCTCACCGAATGGGACAGGGGTTGCAGCGGTGCAGTGCCCCCAAATCGAAATTTGAAAAATACAGATTTTGTAGACATGATAATATTATACATTACTTGATTTACCCTTCAGCTGAAATCAGCCACTGAAATTGGTTGATAACTAGTACATTAGAATTCTGAAAATTAAAATAAAAATCTTATGAAAGCTTTCCAATTCACAGATGTCAATCTCTCATTAATGTGAAGTCGAACCTCTCCATGACCTACAGGGAAGTAATTCTTCTTTATTTTAAGAATGATATAAAACACATAACTACAGTTTATGGGCAAGACAATGAGTCATTTGTTTCTGAGAGTGGTGGTACATATCCTCACTCTGACTTCTAAGTGGTCAATGAATTATATTTAAAATTGAATTAGCACAAACCACCCCAACTGCCACATCCCATGAACTTATTTCCGCCTACAAGCCACAGATTGAGCAAATTTACGCACACTACAACAAGCTTCAGTGTTTGTGTGTGTAGAGTTTAAGTTGTTCTTGTGCTTAATTAGATACCAATAAATGAAATGAACAGTGGAATACAGTAGCAGTTCAGAGTGTTCTGAACTTCAGCGCGATGTGGAATTTGTTCTTCCTCCGAGATTTGTAAAATGCCAAATTTTAGCACATTTCATATTTTTCTTTAAAAATCTTCAATCGTCTGTGTCTTTTTAATAGTACAATGCACTGTGTAAACTTCCCTGAACACAGTTACATTCTGTCTCCTCAATGTCGACAATGCAGGTGCTGTCTGTATTTACATATCTGCTCATGCATTTGTGATTTTCTTCATCAGATGGCTACAGCATATAGAATTTTGAGAAAGAAGGGGAAGTATCAGTCATTAAAGTGAGATATTCCGGAATAGAATGCCTTGTGGATTGGTATGCAGGTACGTTGTAATATACCATAAGACTGGAACGTTTGTCAGTGCTTTTTGAAACCAGCAGCCCTATTTATATTCACACCTAAGACATGAAAAGACAGAGCAGGCTGGTGAAGGTCGTCAGTTATATGGTGAATTGGCTTTGATATTACTTCAACGAAGTGAGATTTTAAGGAGATTGTATGATAATTATGTGTGTGATAATTATGAATTAACAAAACACGCTTACAAGTTTTTGTTATGTTACAGAATAATAAAAATTCAGTTACAGGGTGTAAAAGGTATTATGACAAGGTGTTTAATTTGTAACTTCTCACTGCAGTGATAAAAGCGCTGTGCATGGAATGTAGAATCTAGTCGGCATGTTGAGGATTTTATTTTAATCATGGTTTATCTTTTTAAAAGTTGTGGAATTTTTAGTACGAATTTATCAAAACTCATTTACAAACTACACAAGGAGAATACATCTAACTTACAAAATTTACAACAAACAAACAAACAAACACACACACAAAAATATACATACCCAATGCTATAATGTCGATATGTATCACGATTCTTTCAAACATATCTTTGCTCCTATTAAGACAGTGTTTTGTTATTCATAATTTAACTTGTTTTTAAATGTTTCACCCGAAAAGAACAGAATAGCATTTCCAGCCCGCTGGATTAAGTGGATTATGAGGTAGTGTAATGGCTGTTCCAATATGGCTTCCTCAATTTAAAGCTGAAACTTTGGCAGCATGTACATTACTTAAATGCTTTTGATAGTGATAACAAATGTATTAAAATTTTATATTATAATTTGAGGTTTTCCCTTAAATGTAGATGAAGTGTTGTCATCACGCTCTATATCAGGTCACGCGATCTGTTTGTATCCTCTGATCAATTTTAATGGAACTTTTTATGAACTTTATATCACCGGAGATCATCTAAACATTGTATTTCTTAACACATTCCAATTAATAATAAATGGCGGTCAAACAAACTCATCAATTGAGATTGAAAGTCAGTTCTTAAAAGTTAAATCTACCCTAATATAAGCCATGGCACAAACAGCACTGGATATATGGATACATCCATTCTTACCCCTCGGCACTAGATGGAGGTAAGTGACCAGCCTCACACCCCAACCGCTTTTTCCCTGGGGGAAAAGCTCCGGTACCCACCAAATGGGAGGCTGCATGGGCCACAGGGCTTTTTTTTTTTTAATGCCGGTATTCGCAACGCAGACCATCCATCCAGTTGAATAGTCACTATGCTGGGTGCACTGTCTAAGCTTCTTGGAGTTGCAAAATTGTGTATAAAAATTTAGCTTCAAAAA
>Ga0209629_10001539_pt1 | contig 14768 bp, 14 predicted proteins | sample TergutCu122P5_FD_187286 | JGI IMG/M metagenome (GOLD analysis project Ga0209629, IMG submission 187286) | Cubitermes ugandensis P5 segment gut microbial communities from Kakamega Forest, Kenya - Cu122 P5 (SPAdes) (version 2) | ecosystem: Host-associated > Arthropoda: Insects > Digestive system...
CCGACGGCTTTTGAAATGAAACGAAAACTGACCCGCCCGGCATCACCGGTGATCCCCGGAATCGAAAATGAAAAAGTTCGCGACGTATTGCTTTCAAAACTCTCTCCAAACAACTCCCTGCCTGAATTATTTACCGACACTAAATCCTGTTCATAAAGCATATAATCGTCAAACGTATTGACTGGCAACGCAGCGCCATTATCCAGGGAGGCAACGGAAGTCATCGTTTTGGCCGAATCGGCGTCTGTCACAAAATAATATCCGTAGGTTGAATAAGGATTGTTTTCATGAATAAATTGAAAGACGGAGGAATTCATACTGAACGATTTGCTTCCGTACTGCCATTTGAGCGGGCCTTTGGCATAAAACAACAGATAGTCTTTGCCCTTCCAAACGGCCACAGTCGGCACATCGTCAATATATTGATTGGAAAATTTCTCGTCCAGCATCCATCCGCCATAACCGTGAATCGAAACTTTTTCGGGTTGCGGGAAGCCCATTTTGGCTAACTCGGCATAGGTAAGTTTATAAATCCCTGTTTCATTCACTCTGATTTTCACCCATTTACCTGCTGAAAACTGAGATTGCGGAGCATATAGACTTCCATCAGCCCATGCAATCATCAGCGTCAAAAAACTTAATAAAAGAGTTAAAAATCCCTGTTTCATACATTATGATTTATTTTTACACTAAACTCGAATGTAATTTGCTTGTTTTTTATGATCAATATTCAACGAACAAAAAAATCGAGCAATAACCTGTTTTCTACATATCCCTGCAGATGGTCGCCGATCTTCACCGGCCCAACCCCTTCAGGCGTACCTGTATAAATCAAATCGCCTGTCCGCAACGTAAAAAAACGACTTACGTAAGCGATAATTTTGTCAACCGGAAAAATCATCTGTTGCGTATTGCCTTGCTGGACAGTTTGTCCGTTGATATCGAGATGAAAAGACAGTTGCTGGATGTTGCCCACACTTGACAGCGGCAGAAATTTGCCAACAACAGCCGAATTGTCAAACGCTTTACAGATTTCCCAGGGCAAGCCTGAACCCTTGCAGCGACGTTGCAGATCGCGTGCCGTAAAGTCAATTCCCACAGTCACTTCATCATAATAACGCGACGCAAACTCTTCAGCAATATTTTTCCCGAGCCGCCCAATTTTGATGACAATTTCCGTTTCGTAATGTAATTCGGACGAAAAGTCGGGAAGGAAAAATGGCTTTCCATCTTTTAACACCGAATCGGCCTTCATAAAAATCACCGGCTCCAGTAATTCCAACGTATTGTTTTGCTCTTTATTGTGAGCGGCATAATTCATGCCTACTGCTAATATCTTCATCTGTTTTAAGTTTTTAGAACGCAAATGGCGTATCCAAGCGCCGGTTTATGTAAGTTTCAATATCATTTTAATCGTCTGTTTACAATTAATCTATATTTCTATTGACTATAAACTATTAACTATCAACTATATTTCCGTGACGCTCAAATAATTTTTGAGGGGATTCGAATACATTTCCAGTATTTTACTGCGCAGGAATGGCTCGTCTTTACCGGGTATATCAATTTTATACAGTTGTTTTTGAATATAAGCCTGAAAATCATAAAATTCCTGTTCTGTATAGTTTGCAGTAAAGCGCTTGCTGTCATAGAGTAAATCGTAAGCAATGTAATTACAGGGATAAAATCTGTAATGTTTGTAGATTTCTTTGTCGATCATTGCAGCCACATCAGTGATCAATTCATTCTTATTCGTTTGATTAGCAAGCGTTTTTAATGTCTTATTAATCGGATTGGCAATCGTAAAGTGAATACGGCCTTTATCGTTCAAAATCCCCATCTCCATGTTTAACAAATCATCTCGCCGGCTCTTTTCAAAACCGGGGTTGTCACGTTTCTGCTGAAACTCCTGCGCCTTCAAATAATCGCACGGGTCGTATTCGTAAGATATCGCTATCGGCACGATATTCAACGACATCAGGTTAGCCAGCATATCGCTGTCTCCACCCATGGTAAGCATCTTCAACACACTGGTTTGAGTGGTATCATTTGCATCTTTGGCTCGCCCTTCGCGCTGGGCAATCCAGACGGAGTCTTTCGTTTCGGTGATGGTATGATGGATGTAGGTTGACAGTTTCTTGCTTGCCTCTAATTTTTCGCGCACCGCAAGACCGCGTTTCACAAAAAAACTGTTGTTTAACCTGAAAAATGGTCGTATCCATGGATAAATCAGCAGATTATCACCAATGGCAATCTGCGTCATTTCATGGCCTATATCATGAAGCAACACGTTCAGCAAAGCGGCGTCCAACACAATATCCCGATGATTCGAAATAAATGTACATGCTTCTTTTGTGATGCGTTCACCGCCTGATATCGTTACAGACTTCGCAGTTGATTGAATGACTGTCAATACTAAATTGTAGCTGATGATCGATTTGAACTGTTTTTTTGTCTTGCATGAACGCAATGTTGCTTTCAATGCTTCCCAGTCAAGCGAAGGAAGCACATACCGCAATGCCGGTTCAAGCCCATCACATGCGATTAACTCTTCGATGGCGGCGCTCACTTCGTCATCGTTCACCGGACGAATATCGTCATAATTATACGAATCAATGTTTTTACTCATATTCATTCACGATTGATATAGCAAACTTACAAATGAAATCTTAATGATAAACTGATTTTTAACTTTTTTAGTACTTATTGATGATATTTTCAACAATATCTGTGAGGATATCTTCCATTTTCAGGCCGGCTGCACGCACTTGTTGGGGGATAAAACTTGTCGCCGTCATCCCCGGAGTTGTGTTAACCTCAAGCAGGACAGGCACTTCATCCGATGTGGCGATATAATCAATCCGTATAATGCCCTTTGCGCCGACGAGTTCGTAAATTTTTACAGTTTCGCGTTGAATTTTTTCAGTCAATGCTGTGGAAATGCGAGCCGGCGTGATTTCCTGTACTTCTCCGTTGTATTTGGCGCCGTAATCGAAAAATTCGTTATCGGGAATGACTTCGGTTACCGGCAATGCAATAATTTGGTCGCCGGATTGATAACATCCGCAGGTCAATTCAGTTCCGGAGATAAAACGTTCGATCACCACTTCATCGCTTTCCCTGAATCCCTTTGCCAAAGCATCCTGCATTTGAGCTGTTTCCCTGACTTTTGTGACGCCAAAACTGCTTCCACCGGTATTCGGTTTGACAAAAACGGGCAAACCGAGCGCGTTGACAATCTCATCAGGACAGGCAGACTGGCCTCGCCTGACAAGCATCGAATCGGAGATGATAATTCCCTGACCTTTCAGGAATTGATTACACATATACTTGTTAAAGGTGAGGGCGCTTGTCAATACGTCGCAGGATGAATAAGGAATCCCAAGCATGTCAAAATAGCCTTGCAGCAGCCCGTCTTCGCCGGGTGTACCGTGAATGGTAATGTAGGCGAAATCAATCTTGATGACGTCGTCGCCCTGCATAAAAGAAAAGTCGTTTTTGTCGATGGGAAGAGTGGATGATTCTACAGCGCTCTGCCCTTTGCTAACTACCTCCCAGCGTTCTCTTGTCAAAATCACCTGATAAACGTTATATCGCGCTTTGTCGAAAAAAGAATACAGGTTTTCGGCGCTTCGCAGCGAAACTTCAAATTCGGAGGAATATCCTCCTGCTATAATTGCAATGTTTTTTTTCATATTTAATTACAAATCAATCACTTATATAAAGTCTAAAAAATAATTACAAATATTTCCTTTTTAATCGATTGTTTACAAATCATATTTCTATTAACTATATAAATAGTGTTCTGTTATCTATATAATGACGTGTTGTTTTTTTTGCAACAACCTTACAAACAGCATATTAAAATTGTTCATTATTCATTATTCATTGTTCACTAAACAATATTTTTCCCACTTGTCAATCAGCCGTTGCATATCGTCTGGAATCTCCGAATCGAAAAGCAATGCCTGTCCGCTTGTCGGATGGATAAAACCCAGCGTTTTGGCATGTAAAGCTTGGCGTGGACACGTTTCAAAGCAGTTTTGGATAAACTGTTTATACTTCGTAAAGTTTTGCCCTTTCAGTATCCGGTCGCCTCCATAACGGGCGTCATTGAAGACAGGATGACCTATATACTTTGTATGTGCACGGATTTGATGCGTTCGACCTGTCTCCAGCCGACACTCCAGCAACGATACATAGCCCAATCGTTTCAACACTTGATAATGTGTCACAGCCGTTTTGCCTTGCTCTCCATCAGGGAAAACTGTCATCATCAAACGGTCGTGCAGGTCTCGTCCTATATTTCCTGCAATCGTTCCGGCGTCTTCTTTTACGATTCCCCACACCAATACAACGTATTGACGCTGAGTTGTTTTATTGAAAAACTGCATGCTGAGATGCGTCTTTGCCTCAGGTTTTTTGGCGATCACAAGCAAACCGGACGTGTCTTTATCGATTCGGTGAATCAATCCGACCCGCGAATCGGAAGGATCAAAGTATGGGTCGTCTTTCAGATACCATGCAAGTGCGTTGACCAGCGTGCCGGTGTAATTGCCATGTCCGGGATGCACCACCAATCCGGCCGGTTTATTGACGACCAACAAATCATCATCTTCATAAACAATGTTTAAAGGGATGTCTTCCGGAATAATTTCAAAGGTAATGCGCGGACGGGACATCACGATGGAAACAACGTCTAACGGCTTGATACGGTAATTGCTTTTTACAGGTTTCTCGTTGACTAATATACAATTAGCTTCAGCCGCCATCTGAATGCGATTTCGGCTTACATGGGTCATCCTGTCAATCAGAAATTTATCAATGCGAATCAGGGATTGTTTCCTGTCGGCTACATACCGAAAATGCTCATAGAGTGTTTGTTCGGCACAGATTTCTTCATCAGAGTCAGCTAATTCGTCAACTTCATCTTCCGTGTCAACTAATTCATCTGCAAGATTCTCCTCTAATATAGCAAAATCGTCCATACACACCGCGCGGTTAAATAACTGACTAACAGAATAATTGAATAATTCATTGTTCACTATTCACTGTACTATCCTTATTCTCAACCCAGCCTCCATCGCCTACTTTCAGCGTCAAATTAGCATTGAGAGGAACTAACTCGCCGGGCTTCAATCGCTTCCCGTCAAGTTCGACTCCGATAATTAAATCCCTGTAAGGTCCGTTTACATATTGTTTTGTCACAGAGGTAAATCCGCGTCCTGTGATGAGCGCCTCGCCTTGCCGGTAAGACTGGTCGATGACGTCCGGAATAGCAGCCATCTGGACAGTGTTGGCATTGATGGTAATAAACAGAATACGTCCTTTTTTGACGTTTGAGCCAATGGCCGGAATGATTTCAAAGATGGCGCCCGGCTTGACTTCATTCGTATAAACCGAATCTATTACCCTGTAACGCAAACCTTTATTTTCAAGGAATATCCTTGCCTCCTCCATCTGAAGCCCTTTGACGTCCGGTATTGCAATCACCTGATTGTGGCGCGTATAAATTGTCAATCCCTGCAAGACCAAAAAGACGATGATGCAGAAAACAATGAAGGCCGATACCAAATGAATGAATACCGGCTTACGGATAATTTTCTTGCCTGTTTCTATAAAATCTGATCGCATTTCATGGGCAAAAGTACAGAAAAAACAGATACATGTATCTTTTTTCAGATTTTTTATCTTTTAAAAATACAAATTTTAATGTATTGTATTTGTACGATTATTAAAAACAAGTGTTATCTTTGCACCGTCATGAATGTAATGATTGCAGAATGAAACGCATTCTTTTTGTTTGTTTGGGCAATATTTGCCGGTCGCCGGCCGCAGAAGGAATATTGAAGAAAAAAGTGCAGGAACAAGGATTGGATACCCATTTCCATATTGATTCGGCCGGAACGTATGGCTATCATACAGGAGAAATGCCTGACGCAAGGATGCGAAAACACGCATCACGGAGGGGGTACCACCTTACTTCGCTTTCGAGGATGGTCACTTACAATGACTTTGAACAATTCGATCTCATCATCGGGATGGATGACAATAACATTCAAACGCTGAAACGGATGGCGCCCAATCTCGCGTCGCAACAGAAAATCCGCAGGATGACTGATTATTGCCGGGAGTTTACCGAAGATTATGTGCCGGATCCTTACTACGGTGGTGCAGACGGATTTGAACATGTAATCGACTTGCTGGAAGATGCTTGCGAAGGAATTTTACAAAAGTTTCACAATGGGATTGACATTTAAAATAAAAATAAAGTTCATCAAATCGCTAAATCTTTAATTTTAAATATTTTATTTCATTTTTTATTTTTTTATTTTTAATTTTTTAAAGCATAAGTGTATGAAAAAGTATGTAGCAGAAATGATCGGAACGATGGTTCTGGTCTTGATGGGTTGCGGTAGCGCAATCTTTAACAATGGTGTAGGGACAACTGCACAAGTATTGACAGTAGCCTTTGCGTTTGGGTTAGCTGTAGTTGCGATGGCGTATGCCATTGGTGGAATTTCCGGCTGTCATATCAATCCGGCCATTACGCTGGGTTGTCTGTTGACCGGCAGAATGAAAGGGAAAGATGCAGCCATGTATATGACCTTTCAAGTGATTGGAGCGATTATCGGATCAGCCATCCTGTTCTGTTTAGTGAAACTGGCGGGCACATCATTCAGTAGCGCAACGTTGACAGGCGCCAATGGCATTCAACCCGGGCAAACGACCATGAGCGCTTTCTTAGCCGAAGTGGTCTTCACGTTTGTGTTTGTCCTTGTGGTACTTGGCACAACCGACAGCAAAAAGGGCGCCGGCAATTTCGCCGGATTAGCCATCGGTCTGTCTTTAGTCCTTGTTCATATTGTATGTATCCCTATCACAGGCACTTCGGTAAATCCTGCCCGCAGCATTGGCCCGGCCATCTTTGAAGCAGTCGGCGGTTCGATGACAGCGTTAGCCAATCTTTGGATTTTCATTGTTGCCCCATTTATTGGAGCATTCCTCGCAGCATTTACCTGGAAATCAGTAGCTGTTGAAGAATTAAACTAAGTCATTATTTATAAACATCTTATGAGACGTATCACAAGAAGAGACGCCATCAAAACAGCAATCGCAGGAAGCGCCATACTGGCGACATCGGGTTTGAATGCCTCTGTCAATCAAGCTAAAACGACAGCCAAAGAACCGCTCAAGGGAAACATTCACCATTCGGTCAGTAAATGGTGTTTTGGAAATATTCCTTTAGACGAATTTTGCGAGATATGCAAAGGCATTGGCATTGAGTCCGTTGAACTGTTAGACCCAAAAGATTGGGATACAGTAAAGAAACACGGACTGACTGTAGCCATGGCGCAAGGCGCCGGACTGGGAATCGATCGCGGTTTTAACGACCGGTCATTGCATGACGAACTGGTCGCAAGCTATGAAAAAGTAATCCCGATGGTTGCCGAAGCAGGTTTGACCAACCTGATTTGCTTTTCAGGACGCCGCAACGGCGTGACCGATTTGCAAGGCTGGGAAAACTGCGAAATCGGACTCAAGCGGATCACACCCGTTGCCGAAAAGTATAACGTCGTATTAACGATGGAATTGCTGAATACGAATGGACACAAGGATTATTTGTGCAGCCGCACCTATTGGGGCGCCGAACTGTGTCGCAGAGTGGGTTCGCCCAATCTCAAACTGCTGTATGACATCTATCACATGCAAATCATGGAAGGGAATATCATTGACACGATCAAGAAATATTATCCCTATTTTTCGCATATCCATACAGGTGGCAATCCGGGTCGCGGTGAAATCGACGAAACGCAGGAGTTATATTATCCTGCCATTATGAGAGCATTGGTAGATGTAGGGTATAAAGGATTTGTGGGTCAGGAATTTGTCCCTAAACAGGAAGACAAAATCGCCTCCTTGGAAAAATGTATCCGCATTTGCGATGTCTAACTTAATTATTTATGCAGAAGATGCAGATTGTCAGGGTATTCGTAATTCTGTATCATAGCTGTTTGTATTTATCCTGATAATACTGCATCTTCTTTTTGTAAAAACTCATCTATGAAACAGCAATCACAAAAAGCAAAGATGGCTCGAATGAAGAAAAAGGAACTCGTTCAAGCCATCTTAATTTTATTTCAAAACGCTCCCAAAACTGTTTATAACTATAAACAAATCAGCAAAGAACTCGGCATTACGAAGCAGGAGCAGAAACAAATGGCGTCAGATATCCTGTATGATCTGGCAGACGATGGATTCATCGTCGAACAGGAGCCGGGGCGCTTCCGACTCAACAACGTCGGGACTATTGCCACCGGCGCTTTTCAACGTCGCAGCAATGGCAGAAATACCTTTATTCCGGAAGATGGAGGCGATTCCATCGATATTGCAGAACGCAATTCAAAACATGCGATGGATGGCGATAAGGTTCGCGTCCAGCTTTTTGCCCGCAAAAAAGGAGCTAAACCGGAAGCCGAAGTCATCGAAATCATTGAAAGCAAAAAACGCACCTTTGTCGGGAAAGTACAGATTTCAAGGAACATCGCATTTTTAGTCACGGAAGACAAAACGCTGGCACACGATATCTTTATCCCTTCCGAAATGCTCAAAGGCGCCAGGAACAATGACAAAGCCATCGTGCAGATTGTCGAATGGCCTGAAGACGCCAAAAATCCGATTGGCGAAGTAGTCGACGTACTCGGCGTCTCCGGCAAGAATGATACCGAAATGCACGCCATCTTGGCCGAGTTTGGATTGCCCTACAAGTATCCCGAAAAGGTTGAAGCTGCCGCCGAACAAATCCCCAACGTCATCACAGAGAGCGATAGAACTGCACGGGAAGATTTTCGGGCAGTCCCCACACTTACCATCGACCCCCATGACGCCAAAGACTTTGACGACGCCCTTTCCATCCGCAAAACCGGCAACGGCCATTGGGAGGTCGGCGTCCATATCGCAGACGTATCCTATTATGTGAAACCGAACACAATCATTGACAAAGAGGCTTATGACCGTGCCACCTCCGTTTATTTGGTCGACCGCACCATCCCGATGTTGCCGGAGCAACTCTGCAATGTGCTGTGTTCACTCCGCCCTCAGGAGGAAAAACTCTGTTTTTCAGTTATTTTTGAATTGAATGAGCAGGCAGAAGTGCAATCTTCCCGCATTTGCCGCACCATCATCCAAAGCGACCGCCGTTTTTCTTACGAAGAAGTTCAGGACATCATCGAAGGCAAAGACGGCGACATGAAATCTGAAATACTTGTACTCAATGAATTGGCTAAACAACTCCGCATAAGACGCTTTGCAAAAGGGGCCATCGATTTCGAACGCTTTGAAGTCAAATTTGAACTCGACAACACGGGAAAACCGGTCAGTGTATACTACACAGAATCAAAGGAATCAAATCATCTGATCGAAGAATTTATGTTGCTGGCCAACCTGACGGTTGCCGAATTTATCGGAAAACCCGCCAAAGGCAAAACAGCAAAAACGTTTATCTATCGCATCCACGAGGCTCCGAACCCTGAAAAGATGGAGAATTTTGCTGATTTCATCCGGCGTTTCGGTTACAAATTGAAAACCGGCAACAACAAAATGGAAACCATCAAAAGCATCAACAGCGTAATAGACAAGGCTAAAGGAAAGCCCGAAGAAAACCTGATCGAAACACTGGCGTTGCGCTCCATGCAAAAAGCCCGTTATTCGACCGAAAATATCGGTCACTACGGTCTGGCTTTCAGCTATTATACGCATTTCACCTCTCCGATCCGCCGTTATCCCGACCTCCTGGTGCACCGTTTACTGGAACTGTATATGGCAGGTGGCAAAAGCGTCTCGAAGGAGAAGTACGATGATTATTGCGACCATACTTCTGCGATGGAACAAAAGGCTTCCAGCGCCGAACGTGCGTCCATCAAGTACAAGCAGGTTGAATTTATGAGCGATAAAATCGGAAAAACCTTCGATGGAATCATCTCCGGCGTGACGGAATGGGGGCTTTATGTCGAATTGAACGACAATAAATGCGAAGGATTAATTCCCATCCGCGAACTCGATGACGATTACTACGCCTTTGATGAAAAGAACTATTGCCTGATCGGAAATCGACGCAAGCGAATCTATCGGCTGGGCGACCCGCTGACCGTCAAAGTCGTCCACGCCAACCTGGAAAAGAAGCAATTGGATTTCACGATTGCAGGATAAAATCGTGGACGCTTGATTTTAACTTCGTCGTAGCGTCCCGCTACGACGAGCGGGTGCTGTTGTTTTTGTAGAGACGCGATTAATCACGTCTCTACGTAACGTGGCCGCTTCGACAGCACATTCCCTTATTTTGCTCCCGGCGCGGGATAGTTCGATGCTGCATCGTCCAGCACCAACACCCAGTCCGTCATTTCTCCTTTACCGGGAGGAGAAAAAGTGCGAATAGCTTGATCGTTGGCAAAAGTGCCAAACAGCGTTGCTTCACCGTTTCGCGGATTAAACCACCATGCTTTCACCGTATTCCCCTTGATTTTTTTCATGTTTACTGAAAATTCGCGTCCCACCGGAGCGTATATCATCGCATAAGTGCCTGCTTCGTCGCGAGTTGCTACAAAACGATAGCGCCCTTCACCCGGCATGGCAGTAAGCACTTTTCCTTCGACAATGATGGAAGGGTCGGGAATCCGTGTCAGGAAAGGACGTGATTCCATCAGCAGTCTTCCGTACATCATTTGTGAACCGCCCGGCTGCTCAATCGCTTTTTGCCAGGACATTAACGGGCCATTGATCGGCGTGCGATTTTTTGTTTCATCATAAAACTGCCAAATGGAATGATGTCCGTATGTATGTCCAAATGCGCCATTAAACAAATCCCAATACAACGGACGACGGACGTCGGCAGCGATAGAATGACCCAGTTTGGCAGCGTTAAATGACAGCGGATGACCTTCATACAACGGCTCGCCGTCCATCACCGGTTTGACGGGCTGCAGCGCATAATCATTCAACGTATTGCTGTATTTATCAGTATATTCTGCACCATGTCCATTTTGACGCATATTGAAATCAAGCCAGTCATCTGTATGAAAATATTCGGACGAACCCATTCCGCCTCGCGGGTGAAAAGTGATCAGGTGCGCGCCCCCATCACCTTTTTTCAGACCGCGCGCCATGGCGCGGATAATTTCTTTTTGCGTATCATTTTCCACATTTCTGTCACCTCCCAGAATCCAGATGATTTCTTTATCCTTGTAGCGTTTCCCCAGAAATTCACCGTATTTTTCGGCATTTTGAGTATTGAAAAGCGGGGTGTTATTTTTTACGCCGGTGCCTTCATGCCAATACCTGCCCCAGGTCGGCAAAAAACCAACATACATGCCCATTTCGTTTGCTTTATTCACGATGAAATCAACATGATCCCAATAATCATTGTCCGGTCCCGGATTAATCAGGGGGCGAGCCGGATCATAATCAACCAGCGGCAAATATCCGTAGGCGTTCGGCACGGTATGGCCGTCAAACTCGGCCAAAGCAACAGCCTGAATCACGTTAAAACCCTTACCGGCACGGTTGGAGAGATATTGCTCTGCTTCTTTCCGGTCAAGACGGTGAAATAATTCCCATGCAGTATCGCCAAGATAGAAAAAGGGCGTCCCATCTGAATATTGCAAAAATCGCTTATTAGCAGATACTTGCAATTTTCCGTGTGAGAAATCTGCAGGTTTTCCTCTCCATTGGGCAACACATGGGAAGGAAATCATCAACCACAATGCGTTTAAAAGTAAAAATTGTTTCATTGTTTTAAGTGTTATAGAACATAAGCCACAAATATACAATTTTTTTAGATAAGAAAGGTTTTTTATAAAAAAAATCATCTGCAAGAAGGTGATGATTTGAAAAAATAATGTACATTTGTAAGAAGTTTAAGAAGATTTTTTGAGGATGAAATTTACAATATCGGTTTTGCTGGTGATATTCATTTCAATAGCTTGTGTATCACAGGATCGTTCAGGCGTATTGGTGAAGCGTGATTTTATTTTTGAAGATGCGCGTCCCTTCAAGGAATGTCATGCTTCTTCGCTGTTACACATGGACAACGGAGATTTTCTTGTTGTCTGGTTTGGCGGAACGAAAGAAAAAGACCCGGACGTCGGAATTTGGCTCGCCAAAGGGAAATCGGGGAGGTGGTCAGCGCCATTTCAAGTTGCAAAAATCCGAAATGATGCGCATTGGAATCCTGTACTGTTCAGTGACGGAAAAGGAACTGTATATCTGTATTTTAAGGTAGGGAAGGAGATTCCATTCTGGGAAACATGGGTGATTTCATCGAATGATGGCGGCAATACATGGACTGAACCTGTTGAGTTGGTGAAAGGCGACAAAGGCGGGCGAGGCCCTGTCAGGAACAAACCGATTATATTATCAAATGGCACGTGGTTAGCCGGCGCGTCGCACGAGGATGGACTTTGGCAAGTGTTTATCGACCGGAGTGAAGATGAGGGAAAATCCTGGCAGGCAACGCCTTATATATCGCTCGACCGCACCAGTTTCAATGGGAAAGGAGTGATACAGCCAACACTTTGGGAATCGTCTCCGGGGAAAGTGCATATACTGGTGCGCAGTACAAACGGGAAGATTTATCGCAGTGATTCAGAAAATTACGGCAAGACATGGTGTGCATTTTATGCAACCGGTATGCCAAACAATAACAGCGGGATTGACTTGGTCAAACTTGCCGACGGGACATTAGTGCTGGCTTACAATCCGGTAAGTGGCAATTGGGCTTCTCGGGCGTCGCTGAATTTGGCTGTTTCGTACGATAATGGAGTGACCTGGCCAAAGACTTTTTCGCTTGAAAACGACGAAAATCCAAAAGCAGAATATTCCTATCCGGCGATAATTAGTTATGGTAATCGTATCGCGCTGACTTATACGTGGAAACGCGAGCGAATTGCTTTTTGGGAATTTGACGGGAAACAATTGACAATGAACAGTGAACAATGAATAATAAATAATTACAAATATTTCTTTTTAATTATCTGTCTACCAGTAACATATATTTCTATTAACTATTAACTATATAATTATGAATAGAGTAGAAGAGGCGTTGAAATCGGCACGCGAAACGGATGTATTAGAGATTGGAACAAATATCCTGCATCGGATACCGGCGATTTTTTCAGCGCAGTTTTCGGGGAAGAAAGCCATCGTTGTAGCCGATACTACAACTTTTAACGTGGCGGGAAAAGCGGTGCTGGCATTGTTGCAGGACGCGGGGCTTGCTCACAGTGAGCCGTTTATATTTACAGAACCTGAGTTGCACGGTGAATATCAATATGTAGAGCAATTGGAAAATAGATTTGCGCAGGGAGATATGATTCCGGTGGCTGTAGGGTCAGGTACCATCAACGATTTGTGCAAGCTGGCGGCCTATCAAACGAACCGTTCGTATTGCAGTGTGGCTACTGCGGCCTCGATGGACGGATACACGTCGTATGGAGCTTCAATTATTTATCGGAATAATAAACAGACGTTTACGTGTCCGGCGCCGAAAGTTGTCATTGCCGATATTGAAATTATCCGCCATGCGCCGACAGAAATGTCGGCTGCAGGCTATGCCGACCTGTTTGCAAAAGTACCGGCAGGCGCTGACTGGATTTTAGCCGATGAATTGGGGATAGAAGCCATAGAACCAACGGCCTGGTCGATCGTTCAGGATGGCTTGCAGGATGCGTTGGCTGACCCTGAGGGCGTGCGCAAAGGAGAAGTTGATGCGATTTCACCGTTGATCGAAGGGTTGATGTTAGGCGGTTTTGCGATGCAATGGTCAAGGACAAGTCGCCCTGCGTCAGGCGCCGATCATCAATTTAGCCATCTTTGGGATATGGAGCATCATACACACAACGGAACAGCGCCTTCACACGGGTTTAAGGTAGGAATTGCCACGCTGTATGTTTCAGCATTGTACGAACAATTCTTGCAGCATCCAATCGAACAGCTTGATATTGAAGCATGTTGTGCGCAGTGGCCGGAATGGGATGAACAGGCAACGAAGGCAAAACAAATGTTTGCAGGCGACGATTTCATCGATACGGTCTTGACAGAAATAGAAGCAAAATACATTACAAAAGAAGCCTTAGCGAAGCAATTGTCTGTTTTGAAAACCAATTGGCCGAAGATCAAAAGCCGGTTGCAAAAGCAATTGCTGCCGTCAGTTGAAGTTAAGAGGCGGTTACAATTGGTGGGAGCTCCTGTAGATCCCGATGAAATCGGCATCAGCCGCGAGCGGATGCGTGACAGTTTTTTGCGGGCGCAACAACTGCGCCGTCGTTTTACCATCCTTGACGTAGCCGTCCGAACGGGTTGTCTGGATGATTGGGTAGATAAGATCGTTTAAGTCTAAAAAAATCTATAAACTATTAACTATAAACTATTAACTATAAGCTACTTATAAAGCCCTTCCCTCGAAAGGATTTTATCCATGTTGGCGAGATTGTAGAGGACGATGGCCGTTACGATGGAAGTATGCTCCATATATTCCGGGATACTCATATTGTAGAGGTCGCGCTCTGTATGCCATATCTCTTGATAATTAAAGTCATAGCCTTCCGGATCACCCGTTTCAAAGCTGATGGTAGGGATGCCGTTCATCGCAAAATAGGCATGGTCGGAACCTCCGGCTGTGGCAGGTTTGTTGGGAACCGTTTTGCGTTCAGTGAGCGTAAACGGAAATTCAGGATTGATATCATTCAACTGAACAGTTGCTTTTTTGAAATCCT
>Ga0209629_10001540_pt1 | contig 14768 bp, 10 predicted proteins | sample TergutCu122P5_FD_187286 | JGI IMG/M metagenome (GOLD analysis project Ga0209629, IMG submission 187286) | Cubitermes ugandensis P5 segment gut microbial communities from Kakamega Forest, Kenya - Cu122 P5 (SPAdes) (version 2) | ecosystem: Host-associated > Arthropoda: Insects > Digestive system...
CAGAACGGCGGTTTTTTGAACTCTGCGGATTTCGCCAGAAAAGATTACGCGACACGCACAGGTCGGATTTAGAAATGCTGAAAAATTTTTATCATGGTGAAAAATGGAAGCCGATGACCCCGGCCAATATCAGCGATGCGGAACGATCTGCCATGGTGAAAATGTTACTCGGGATAGAAAACAGCTAATGAATCAATGCAATCAATGAACCTGACGCGGGAAATCTTTTTCGAATTAGAGGCGCGGCTGCGCGCGGCCAATTTCGATTCGGACAACGATAGTTTCGACCGGATTCGGGAACGGTTAAGCCGGCGCGAACCGCTGGATGCGGACGAATTCGCGGAACAAGCGATCTATGTCGTTCTGGCCGGCGGGTTTTCGCAAAAAACCGCGAAACGGATTCATGCGGACATTATGAAATATCTCGTAGGGGCGCAACATGTTGCGCCCAATCGCGCCGATGGCGCGACAAGACGGGCGGATTATCATCCGCCCCTACGAAGTTCGGAACAAATGTTCGACGATCTGATCCGGATGTTTAGAAACCAGAATAAAATCAACGCCGTCATCAGAATTTGGAAAAATCGCATCGCTTATCGCGACGGGTATTATGCGATTGATTGTCCCCCCACCGACGGGCGCGATGCGCCCGTCGGCTCCCCCCAAAGGGGGAGCAATTCCAGAAAATTAATGACTCCCCCCTTGGGGGGAGTCGCAGAGCCGCGGCGCGGCGATGCGGTGGGGGGACAAAGTATTTTAGAAGAAAAGTTATTATACCTGTCCAATCTGCCGCATATCGGGAAAATCACGGCGAATCATCTGGCGCGCAATCTGGGCGAAGATATTGTGAAATACGATGTTTGGATCAAACGGCTGGGCGTTGCCTTTGTGGAAAGCGTAGGGGCGCATTCTTGCGCCCCAAAAAATCGGGATGTAAAAACCGGGCGCAAGAATACGCCCCTGCGGGATAAAATCAACGACGCCAAATTGGATCCGGGGGTGCGGGCCGCGTGCGACGCCATGTTCGCGCATCTGGTCGTCGAAACCGGCCTGCCCCGCGGCTATATAGACGTCGTGTTATGGAAAGCGTGTCAGAACGGATTGATAAAACTATAACGGGTGGTATAAGTTCCCCTCCTGTGGAGGGGTGCCCCGAAGGGGCGGGGTGGTTAGAGAGATTGAGGATAAAAACGAATTCTCAAACCACCCCGTCAATTGCCTTCGGCAATTGCCACCCCTCCAAAGGAGGGGAACACTATGAACGTGAAAATCGAAGAATCGTGGAAAACCGCGTTGGCGAACGAATTCGACAAGCCTTATTTTGTCGCGCTGACCGATTTCGTGCGCGACCAATACAACAAATGGGCGGCGGGCGGCGCGGCCGTTTATCCCAAACCGGGCGAGATTTTCAACGCCTTCAACATGTGCCCGTATGATCAGGTCAAAGTCGTGATCATCGGTCAGGATCCGTATCATGAACCGGGTCAGGCGCATGGGCTGTGCTTTTCCGTGCGCGATGGAATCGCGTTGCCGCCGTCGTTGCAGAACATCTATAAGGAAATCGAAAACGATCTGGGCCGGCCAAGTGTAAGTTGCGGTGGGGCGGGTTTGTCCCCAAACCCGCCTTTGTCAGGCGACTTTGGGACAAGGTCGCCCCACCAACAATTATCCGGCGATCTGACCAAATGGGCAGAGCAGGGGGTTTTACTATTAAATTCCACATTAACCGTTCAGGCACATATCGCCGCATCGCACGCCGGCAAAGGGTGGGAGCAATTCACGGATGCGGTCATCCGCGCGTTGTCGCGCCGGTCGGGCATCGTGTATTTGTTATGGGGCAGCTATGCCCAGAAAAAAGCGGAGATGATCGACCCGACACAAAACCTGATTTTGAAATCCGTGCATCCGTCGCCGCTGTCCGCGTCCCGCGGATTCTTTGGCAATCACCAATTTTCCCGCGCGAACGCATACCTGATCGAACACGACGAACAGCCGATCGAGTGGTAGGGTATTCCCCTCCTTTGGAGGGGTGGCGCGTTAGCGCCGGGGTGGTTTATCCAAGCGTTCGAAGTATAAACTAAACAATGGTATATGAAACTTCGATAAACCACCCCGTCTTTTTTACTCGCTTACGCTCGTAAAAAATCCAGATGGTTCCACAGGAGGGGAATACACGCGCGAACGTGTACCTGATCGAACACGGAGAACAGCCGATCGAATGGTAAAAAAATAAGGGCAAATATTATTTGCCCCTACAAATTTATAATCGGTATTGAACACTGCGCTATTATTGGACTTTTTAGGGTTTTACAACCGATTTCTTGCATTCTCCGTTATTATCTCTAATCGTGCAATCACTTACGTAAACGCTCTTCAAGCCACCGTCTTCACCGGTTCCCACAATTATGGAATAGGCGCTGTAGGAATCTTGGTTTTTGTATGGAATGATTGCGGCAACCGCGCCGCTATCCAAGTAATTTGTCATCTCGCCAATTCTTTTCCCGGCCTTGTAGAAAGCAATAGCCGTCTGCGGTGTTTCTGAATTCTTCGGGACAGATACATAAAATCCATCTCTCAAGGTTTTTCCATCCGTCTCGCAATAGGCTTTGCCGCAAAAAACGAATGATTCGTCTTTTCCTTTGATGACTCCATTATCGGGGTTGTACATAAAAGCCATTCCTGTCGCTGATCCGAAAATGAATGCGATCAATGCGGCAAACATTCGTGTCTGATAGAATTTTATTCTTATTTTTTGCATTTTATCATCCCAATTATCAGCCTGTTGAATATTTCGGTTTATAATAAAATACTGGTGCGGGACGCTGTGCAACCATCGGACTTTTGATTTTGTTAAACTGGCAAAGAAAGTTCAAGAATTTAAACGATATACGAAATTCAATTGAACTTAATCTCTTTGTCTTTTAAATCCTTTATAAAACCATTCGTCTCCAATTTTCGGTGCCGTTTTTGGCATTATAATATTAAAGCTTTCTGGGTACCACAATGTTGAACCATCCTCGTATTTTGCTATAATCGTGTCATGTGGTATATATTCAAAATTTTTCCATTGTCGCACAAATTTTCCTGGCTTTTCGTATCGAACAATCTGAGACATGTGATACGAATCCGCAACAGCATTTGATTTTAAGTTGCTTTTTATAAGACCAAGGTGCGCCATACTGCGTATTATTGCATTGTAGGCCAAATTATCAGCCGCTTTTGTTCCGTTGGTCCCACATTCAATAGTGGCAGATATTTTGCCGTTTGCCTTTGCATACCAACCAGTATCACCCATGGTTTTCACAGCACCTTCTTTTGGAGGATATAATTCGTTCCAACCTGTAATGATTGTAATGCCTTGGGCATCTACATAATCGGTAATTTCTTTCGAATTTTTAGGGTTCTTGAATACAAATGGCTTACTGCCCCTCGCCGAAACTGAATGAATATCCAGTTGCGCATCACATTCATCAATGGCGGTCGCAATCTGGGTTGCAAGCTCATATTCATAAGTTTGAAAATGTTCATGATGTCCGATAAGCCGGTTTAAATTATCATTTTGCCAGCGTTCCCCTGCCTCAAATGCGATCGGATTACAAACAGGAATAAATTGTGCCGAGCCATACTCCAATTTTAATCTTTTGCTATCAAGGTTTTTCATAACGCGCTCTATCGCATTTTTTCCACAGACTTCATTGCCATGAACGCAACCTAATACTAACAATTTTGGACCCGGTTTGTCTGATGCATAAGAATATTTCTTTAACTCAATCATTGCTAATCTCCGTACCACCTATAAAATCTCTCTCAGGTTAATTTAAAAGTGATTATAAACACAAAAATTCAATTTGCAAAAAAAAAGTGAATTTTAGAGATTGTCCTTTATAAAGGACAATGATTATGAGGCAAGCAACCCAAAAGCTTTTCATAAAAAGTCCGATAATTGGTAGAAATTTATGCTTTTTGAAACGCTAACTATTGGACTTGCCAAAACCCAGCGCCACCATAGAAAAAAGGTCCTTTATAAAGGACCTTGTAATACCTGGTGCCCCAAGCAAGAATCGGACTTGCGCCTCGTCCTTACCAAGGACGTGTTCTACCATTAGACTATTGGGGCCGAACTTACAAAAATTACGAAGTAATTTTTGTCATTCCGGCGTAGGCCGGAATAGGGTCTATAAAATATCGGTTTTTGAATTACGAAAATAGTATCGTCATTCTGTCGGATATTTTATTTCCTGTTGCGGGCAAGGATGGTTAAAGCCCTGGCCCGGCCTATGCCGGGCTGACAAAATTTTCTTTGAAAATTTTGTCTTAAATATGCGCCGGTTTTCACCGGGCTTTGGCCATTATAACAGCCGCGGGGCGAAAATCAACCTGATTTTTACACCAATGCGGGCCTTGTTTTTGATCAGCGGCTTTTTCCCATGGCTTGACTTTTTGGGGATGCGCCCTATTTAGGATATGAACGTGATCAAAGGAGGAATGCATGAAAAAAGTTATGAATAAAACCATGAAGAAAACGTTGTTGTTGCTGGTGATCGCGCTTTCGCCCCTTGCGGCGAATGCCCGGGGCGCGGGCGGGCCCGAACAGGCGGTGATGACGGTGGTCGGGGTCGGAACGTCGTGCGGTGATCAGCCGATCGCCATGCGCGGCACGATCGAAAAACATGTGAACAAGGACAAATACCAATTCGTCGACCAAACGGGCAAGGTGGTCGTTGAAATCGCCGGCGACGAATGGCGCGACGCGGGGGTGCGGCCCGATGGGACCGTCATGCTGTTTGGCGAAACGGTCGGTTGTCCCGGCGGGATGGCGCGCGGCGCGGAGTCGCACCGAAGCATAACCTGAAAAAAAACCGGTCGAACGACCGGTTTTTTTTAGTGCAAACCCCTATGGGATCAGACGGTTCGGGCCGCGATACAGAAAATCCGAATCGCGCACGGTCGGCAGGTCCAGCAATTGCTTGATCAACCGGCCGCCGCCCATGCCGAATCCGCCGTGCGGCGGCATGCCGAAACGAAAGCAGTCCAGGTACCATTGCAGGTCGTCCTGTTTCAGGCCTTTTTCCGCAACCTGGGCGCAGAGCGTTTTATAGTCTTCCTCGCGTTGCGCCAATGTCGTGATTTCAAGCCCCTTGTAAATCAAGTCCGCGCTGACCGATATCGGCGCGCCGGTATCGCTGCTGATCCCTTTCTTGTGATAGAACGGCCGCGATTCCCACGGAAATTCCGTGATGAACACGAAATCGCTGTCCAGCTTTTCTTTGACGTATTCGCCGATCGCCTTTTCTTCTTCGGTCGACAGATCCGCTTTGGCGGACGCGATGCCCCGCGCGCGCAGGATTTCCTTGGCCGCGTGCATGGTGATCCGCGGAATCGGCTTTTTCAATTGAAAGTCAGAGATGCCGAAATGCTTTTTGATATCCCGGCCCGCAAACTTGCGAATGCTGGTCAAAATATACGCGACGGTTTTTTCCAAAACGTCCATCACTTCGTCAAAGCTTTCGATATAGCCCATTTCCACGTCATAGCTGGTGTATTCCGTATGGTGCCGCGTCGTGAACGCCGGGTTCGCGCGGAATACCGGGCCGACTTCGAACACGCGTTCCAATCCGGATGCGATCGCCATCTGTTTGAACAGCTGCGGCGATTGCGCCAGATACGCGGTGCCCCCGAAATAGTCCAGATGGAACAGTTTCAGATGCGCCTCGGACGCCGAACCCATCAGCTTCGGCGAATGGATTTCCAAGAATCCTTCTTGGCGCAACGCTTCGCCGTATCCCTGGTTCAGCGCGCTTAATGCCTTCATGATCGTTGCGTCGCGTTCGCGTCGCAGGATCAGATACCGCCAATCCTGACGCTTTTCGTCGGTGACATCGGTGTTGCCGCGCGCCACGATCTGGATCGGCAGCGGTTCCGCCAGTGACAGGATTTTCAGTTTATCGATCTGAATTTCGATCCCGTTCGGCGCGCTGTTAGAAATTTTGGTTTCCGTGATCGTGCCGACGATTTCCAAAACGGATTCGGTCGTGACGGTTTTCGCGGTTTCAAACTGCGGATGGTCGCGGCCGATCACGCATTGGATCGTGCCGGTGATATCGCGCAGGATGACGAACACCACGGACGATTGGCCGCGGACGATTTGCGCGTGCCCGGCCAGTTTGACTTTTTTGCCTTGTTCTTTTGGAAGTTCGGCGATATGCGTTCTAGACTGTGTCATTTTGCGCTCCTTTGTGTTGTATGCATAAGTGCAGTCAGAACACAAGGACGCAACGCATAATTCGCCTGGATTGCCGCGCCGACAAATAAGTCGGCTCGCAATGACAAATAACACGTGGCGCGGTGCCACCTTGTTTTACAGCAATGTCGCCATTGTTGTCTTTTTATCTCTCGCTGACTCGCCTGAATCGTGAAAGAGACTTTTGCTATGACGGGCATACCCGGATGGTTCTAATAATCCGCCTCCGCTTTCGCTACGGCGCGACGTTCTTCCACCGACTAAGTGTTGTTAGCACCTCATCGTCGTTACGGGCATTATAAGAAAAAATTTTGACATTTCAAGAAAAAAGTTGATTTTTCCATAAACTTGGGTATAATTTCAAAGTTTTCATTGCGACACATGATTCCGCTATGACGGGCCTGACAAACCAAGAGCGGCGTATGAAGCAAAAAAAGTGATAAAAGCAAGGTGGCACCGCGGTGGGAAAATCATCGCCCTTGCGGAACGTTGAACAAGAGGTGCCATGATGAAAAATATTCCCGAAAACCAATACAGAAGCCACACCTGCGGCGAGCTGAGCAAAACCAACGTCGGCGCGGCGGTCAAACTCTCCGGCTGGATCCATCGCAAACGCGATCACGGATCGTTGCTGTTCATCGATTTGCGCGACAATTACGGCATCACGCAATGCGTGGTCGACCTGTCCGATCCGGCGTTCGCCGGATTGGAAAAGCTGCGCCCGGAATCGGTCATCACCGTCACGGGCACGGTCGTCGCGCGCGATGCCGCCGTCGTCAATTCCAAAATCCCAACGGGCGAGATCGAGGTCAAGACCAAAGCATACAAGGTATTGAACGAGTCCGAGGTATTGCCGTTCCAGGTGTTCGGCGAAGAGGATGTCGCCGAAGAGCTGCGGTTGAAATACCGGTATCTGGACCTGCGCCGCGAAACGCTGCACCGCAATATTTTATTCCGCAACCGCATGATGAAATTCGTGCGCGATCGGATGTGGGAATTGGGATTTTCCGAATTTCAGACGCCGATCCTGGGCGCCACGTCGCCCGAAGGCGCGCGGGATTTTATCGTCCCAAGTCGCTATCACCACGGTATGTTCTATGCATTGCCCCAGGCGCCGCAGCAATGGAAACAGATGTTGCAGATTTCCGGATTCGACCGGTATTTCCAAATCGCGCCGTGTTTCCGCGACGAAGATTTGCGATCCGACCGCCTGTTGGAATTCTATCAATTGGATTTGGAAATGTCGTTCGTCGAACTGCGCGATATTCAGGCGATCGGCGACAAATTATGGCCCGAAGTGGTGCGCGAATTCAAATCGGACGCCGTCATTGCGCCCGAAATCCCGCACATCCCGTTCGATCGGGCGATGTTGGAATACGGCACGGACAAACCCGACCTGCGCATTCCGTTTAAGATTTCCGACGTGTCCGAAATTTTCAAGGATTCCGAATTCGCGATATTCGCGAATGTCGTGAAAGAGGGCGGCGCGGTTCGCGCGATCCCGGCACCGAAAACGTCCGACAAACCGCGTTCCTGGTTCGACAAATTGGGCGAATACGCGACCAAGGAATTGGGCATGGGCGGATTGGCTTATATTATCTATGCCGAAGAACCAAAGGGGCCGGTGGCGAAAAAACTGACGCCCGCCCAGGCGGACGCGATTAAGATTGCCGCCGGCGTGCAAACCGGCGACGCGGTGTTCTTTGTCGCGGACAAGGTGGATGCCGCAGCCAAGGCGGCGGGGAAACTGCGTCTCAAACTGGGCGAAGAGCTGGGCCTGTTGAACCCGAACGAATTCCGATTCTGTTGGGTCGAAGATTTTCCGTTTTTCGAACCGGACGAAGAATCGCCAACCGGCATCGCATTCACGCACAATCCGTTTTCGTTCCCGATCGCGACACTGGAAGAATTGAACACACGCGATCCGATGTCCATCAAGGCGGCGCAGTTCGACATGGTGCTGAACGGATCCGAAATCTGTTCCGGGGGACTGCGCAACACGAACAAGGACGTCATGCTGAAATGTTTTGAAATCACGGGATACAGCGAAGAGACGGTCAAGGAAAAATTCACCGGATTATACACCGCGTTCCAATACGGTGCGCCGCCGCACGGCGGATGCGCGTTCGGGCTGGATCGTCTGGTTCAGATTATCTTGGACGAACCGAACCTGCGTCAGGTGGTCGCCTGGCCGACGAACCAACGCGGCCAAGACCTGATGATGGGCAGCCCGTCCGAAGCCACCGAAAAACAATTGCGCGAAGTGCATATCCAGGTGCGCAAGAAAAATTAAACCCGCAAAGCGGGTTTAATTTTTCAGTGTAGGAGTGTAAGAAGTGCAAACGTCAAAATAGGCATTCGCCGGATTTTTTAGTGTAAAAGTGTATAAGTGTAAATAGTGTAAAAAGCGAAACGGATTTTGTACCGCGTCCACTTTTACACCGTCAAAATATGCGAACGCATATTTTGACGTTTACACTCTTACACTTTTACACTAAAACTTGTCATGCATTTTGATAAACACGCGCATAAAGTCCGGATCGAAAATCAGCATGATATCGGACAGCGAATAATCGCGGTTCCCATTCGGCGAGATGGTGATCGCGATCGGTTTCGGATCCGGCGCCGTCGCGCGCAAGAGCACGTTCAGCCGCGCCGCAACCTTGCCCCGCGCGGCCCAAAAATCGCCCGTGATTTCCGAATGCCGCGCGCCCGCGGTCAACGGTCGGGTCGTTCGGAATTCCCCGTTTTCATAATGCCCGACCAGATGCAGCGATTTCAATTTCGTCGACCCGCCGTCCAATGCGTCCGAAATCGCGAATTCCGCGTTCATCTTTGTAATATCCGCCGCATTCGCATAAAATTTATCGATATCGAATCCGATCAGCGTCCCGCCGTCGAACGTGATATCCAGATCGCCCGACAGATTCGCCCAAAAATCATGCGCGGTAATGCCGAACGTGTCCATCGCCATCTGGGCCGTAATCGTCGAATCCGCAACGTTCAGCGATGAAGACAGCGGCAGAACGGTTCCGACCGTCTCAAACTTGCCCAATTGCACCAACAGATGATACGCGGCCAATTTCTTGTCGATCGACAACAGGACGGAGCCGCGCGCCGTGTCGGTCACGGACATTTTTTGCGTCGTCGGCCGCAGGGAATAGATAAAGTTATCGTAAACTTCATTATTGAATTTGATATGGTCGGCGGTCAGCGTGGCGTTCAGTCCCAACGCGAACGGAAAGGCCAGCGGCTCCGCCGTGACATATTGGGCGGACGCATAATCGTCGATAAAGTTTCCGTCGATAAGGGTATCCAGATCCAGCATGTCGGTATGCAAATCAAAACTGGTCCCGTCGAATTTTCCGGTAAACGCCGCGACATCGCTTGACACGATCGTGATCCGCAAATCGGGGATCAGTCCGGATTTGTAATGCCCGGATAACGCCATGGGTAGGCTGGGCGCCAAAAATTTCGCGTCCAAATTCGGATAGTATGCGGAAATCAGATACCGCGCGTCGGCGGAAAATTGCAGCAATCCGTCGCCATCGATGCCAAGCGTCCACTGCGTTTTTTTGCCGTCATAGGCGAACGAAAACGCGGCCAGACGCCCGTTTACGAAATGCGCGTATTTCATCGTGCCGACGGCGTTCATCATCTCGGCCGGCAATACCGTAAAGAATTCATGATGCACGGGCAACGCGGCCAGCGTGGTTTCCGGATGCGCGGCGTATTCGATATCGGTATTTTTGCCATCGATTTTGATCGTGCCATTGGTCCCGTCGCCCAAGGCGAATTCAACCGTGCCCTTGGCACGGTTGAATAGAGTTGAGAGGTGAGCGTTGAGCGTTGAGATATCCGCGTCAGCCGCGCCGAAATTATCCGATAAGAATTTCAGATGGAACGTATCCGGCCGCACGGTCAGCGTCCCGGTCGCGGAAAACACGGCATCCGCATAATCAAACCGCGCGCACGTCCAATCATTTGCGACGCCGGACAACAGGCAATGCACCGATACGTTCGGATCGTTGCGATAGAATGTCAGATCCAAATTATTCGCCGTCGTCCCTGAAATTTCGCCGCGCGCGGTCAGGACAAAGTTGTCGCTTTGCAGCACCAGCGACCGGATCGTCGTCGTGTCCGCATCGGACGCCACGCGGATTTTGATCTTTGAAAATTCTTCGTCGGCGGGCGTTCCACGTACATTTTTTCCGACCAAACCCAGATGCGCGCCGCCGCCCATAAGCCCTCGCATCACAAAATGCCCGTTGCCCGCGAAATTGATTTCCGAATTTTGCATAAATTCCGGATGCTCCAACAAAAACGAAAAGTCATAGGTTAGATTGTTCGCGACGATGCTGATTTTTTTATACCCGGGGCCAAATTCGATTTCGCCGTTGAAATCGGCGTCGCCCATTTCGCCCGAAATGTTATAAAACCGAAACCGGTCGCCCGACCAGATAAAGTCGGATTTGAATTTCGTGCGTTCCGTAATTTTCGGAATTTCGAATTCAAACCACCGATTGATGTCGGCCGTGTCCATCGACATCTGGCCCGCCGCGGAAATGCCGCCCGCGTCGTCGACCGATAATGATCCGGCGATGTCCAATTTGATATTTGGATTCGTAATGTGAAACGTGTTGTCATGAAAGTTTAACGTATATTTATGCTGATTCGTACGAATCGTGCCGTCGAACGCGCCGTTGTTGAACACGCCGTTGATCTGATCGTACAATTTTCCCATAAACATCACGGACGAATCGCGGATCACCAATCGCGCGCCGATACCCGTCGGCGGGATCAGGGTGTTCAGGTTCAGATGCGCGCCATCTAAAATAATCGTGCTGCTGGTTCCGATGGCGCCGGTATTCAGCAACCCGCGAAAGGGAATATAGAACGAAACGGAATCGATGGCGCCGTATTCCGCGACCGAAACCCGATCCGCGGACAGCGTGGCGCGCCCAAGCAGCGACAGCCGCAGCCGCCCGTCGATCGTCATGTGCAATCCGGTCTGATTCAAAACGGCGGCCGTGATCTGGGGCTTTAACCGATCGAAATTAAGAAACGGGGGAACAACGACGACCGCGGCGGCCGCCAACAGGACGACCCCCAACGCAAAATAAAAAAGCTTTCGACGCGTCCGCGCTTTCATCTCTCTTTCCCTTGATTCTATCTTAATTTGTATTATATTAAAAAGAAAGAAAAATTTACGATTTACGATTTAGGATTTACGATAGGCATTTTCTAAATCATAAATCATAAATCTGAAATCGTAAATGAAAAAAATATTCGATCTTGTTTCCAATTACAAGCCGACGGGGGATCAGCCGACGGCGATTGCCGAACTGGTCGGCGGACTTGCCGACGGCGCGCGGAATCAGGTCTTGTTGGGCGTCACCGGTTCCGGAAAAACATTCACCATGGCGAACGTCATCGCCGAAACGGGACGGCCCGCGCTGATTATGGCGCCGAATAAAATTCTGGCGGCGCAGCTGTATACCGAAATGAAGGGCTTTTTCCCGCATAACCATGTCGAATACTTTGTGTCTTATTATGATTATTATCAGCCCGAGGCGTACGTGCCGACCACGGATACCTATATCGACAAAGACGCGTCCATCAACGACCAACTGGATCGGATGCGGCATGCCGCGACGCGCGCCATGCTGGAAGAAAAAGACGTCGTCGTGGTGTCGTCGGTATCCAGCATTTATGGGTTGGGGTCGCCGGAAACCTATTCGGGGATGAAGGCGGTGTTTAACGTCGGCGACAAGATCGGCGTGCGGAATGTCATCGATGCGCTGGTGCGTCTGCAATACAAACGGAACGATATCGGATTCAATCGCGGGGAATTCCGGGTGCGGGGCGACACGCTGGATTTATTCCCGTCGCATTCACAAGATCGCGGGTGGAAATTTTCATTTTTCGGCGACGACATCGAAGACATTTACGAATTCGATATTTTAACGGGTCAGAAAACGTCGAACATGACCCGCGCGGCCGTCTATCCGAACACGCACTATGCGACGCCGCAGCCAAGCGTGGTTCAGGCGATTTCCGAAATCCGCCACGATTTGAGCCAACGGTTGGAATATTTCAAACATAACATGAAATATCTGGAAGAACAGCGTCTGCGCGAACGGACGAATTTCGATATGGAGATGATGGAGGCGACGGGCACCTGCCGCGGCATCGAAAACTATTCGCGGTATCTGTCGGGCCGGAAACCGGGCGAACCGCCGCCGACATTATTCGAATATCTGCCGCGGAATGCGATTCTGTTCGTGGACGAGAGCCACGTGTCGGTTCCCCAGATCGGCGGCATGGCCCGCGGCGATAGGGCCAGAAAGGAAACGTTGGCGCAATACGGATTCCGGTTGCCAAGCGCGTTGGACAACCGGCCGCTGACCTTTGACGAATGGGATCGGTTTCGGCCCCAGACGATTTTCGTTTCCGCCACGCCGAACGATTGGGAAATAGAGCAGGCGCACGGCATCGTCGTGGAACAGATCATTCGCCCGACCGGTCTGATCGATCCGGAGTGCGTCGTTCGCCCGACGAAAAACCAAGTGGACGATTTGTTGGCGGAGATAAAAAAGATTGCATGTCCCCCCACCGCCCCGGCCTTCGCCGGGGTGACAAACCTTAATAATTCGTCGACTCCCCCCAAGGGGGGAGTTGTCAAATCGTCGGGCCGATCGCGAAAAGAATCGCAGGTTAACTGCTCCCCCCTTGGGGGGAGCCGCGGAGCCATGGGCGACGCGGTGGGGGGACAATCTGGACGGGTGTTGATTACCACTCTCACAAAAAAGATGGCCGAACAACTGACGGATTATTTGGTTGAAAACGGCGTTCGCGCGCGCTATCTTCATAGCGATATCGAAACGCTGGAACGCATCGAGTTGCTGCGGTCGCTGCGTCTGGGCGAATTCGACGTTTTGGTCGGCATCAATTTGTTGCGCGAAGGATTGGATATTCCGGAATGCGAATTGGTCGCCATCATGGACGCGGACAAAGAGGGGTTTCTGCGTTCCGCGCGGTCGCTGATCCAAACCATCGGGCGCGCGGCGCGCAACGTCAATGGCCGCGTTATTTTATACGCGGACAAGATGACGGACAGCATGAAGATCGCGCTGAGCGAAACGGCGCGCCGGCGGGAAAAGCAATCCGCATATAATAAAAAGCATCATATCACGCCGCAAACGACGACCAAGGCCGTTTTTGCCGAGGTGACGGAACACGAAAAGAAAACGGATGCAAAGAAACAATTCGTGTATCATGCGAACGGACTGATGTCGGCGGACGACATCAAAAAAGAAATCGCAAAATTGACCCGCGCGATGAAGAAACACGCAGAGAATCTGGAATTCGAGGAAGCCGGCGCGGCGCGCGACGCGATCCGAAAACTGGAAGACGATTTGTTGTTACTGGGGTAAAGACCATGGCGAAAAAATTTGATTTTCAAGAAACGTTGCATCTGGCGCGCCGGAAAATAAATTCTATTCGGCTTGATTCCAAAGTCGAAAAACAAAACCGAGAATTTAACCGGAAACATATTCCATTAATGGATCAGATCGCCGCCATCGAAACGGATTACAACTTATTGCCGAATACGGTTTCGTTTTATCGGGACGGCGTCGTCAATCAAATCAACAAAGAAGGCTTGGTGGATTTTTGTTTTCATGTGCGCCAAAGCCCGATCATCCAACATTTGCCGGGCGAACTGTACGGCATTATTAAAAACTATTCCGCGAATCTTTCAAAACTGAACGAATTAAAGGACGAATTGGAAAAAATGCGGGACGACGCGTTCGCGCCGTTCGAATCTTTTTCCAAAACGGTGAACGTCGATTACGAGGTTGGCAAGATTACGACCGCGTTAAAGCCATATGTCGGAAAGCTTGACATGGCTGACGACCATTCCAAAAGAATGTTCGGCATCGACGCGACGTACAGCGTGCTGAAAAACTTTGGCATAACGACCCATTGGCGGGTTGATTTTACCTATGATCCGGACAAATCTTACGGGTCTGCGGACAATAAAGTGGTTACGCTGAATCTGGTGATAAATAAAACAAAAGAAGACTATGTGGATACCGTGGCGCACGAGCTTGACCATGTGGTCGAAGACGAAGGGAAATCCGCACTGCCGGATAGTTTGATCGATTATAACGATAAAAAAAGATTCAAAGGGTCGACAAAAAATTACCAGACATCGTCCCGGGAAATCCATGTCCGGCGCGTGGCCAAGATGGTGGTCGATAATTTACTTAAAGGGGCAGGCAATGAATAAAACGGTCGTTTTGAAAAACCTGGACGAAACGCATGCATGGGCGCGGGAATTCGCGAAAACGTTACACGCGCCGTGCGTTGTGGCGCTGCATGGCGATTTGGGAATGGGCAAGACGGAAATCGCGCGAACGATCATTCAAACGCTGTGCGGGTCAAATTCCGTGGTGCCCAGCCCGACGTTCACCCTGGTGCAAAGTTATGAGGGCGCGTGCCACCCCCGTAGGGGGGGGCTGTC
>Ga0209629_10001541_pt1 | contig 14764 bp, 7 predicted proteins | sample TergutCu122P5_FD_187286 | JGI IMG/M metagenome (GOLD analysis project Ga0209629, IMG submission 187286) | Cubitermes ugandensis P5 segment gut microbial communities from Kakamega Forest, Kenya - Cu122 P5 (SPAdes) (version 2) | ecosystem: Host-associated > Arthropoda: Insects > Digestive system >...
AATAGCGGATACGCCAACTACCGTGGCGTCTGAATCGCTAATATACCCTGAAGAGTCTGTGGATGATCCAATTGCCGCCATTGTAACAAAAGAGCCTGTAAAGAGGACAGACATGACAACGCCTTTACCTACCTGTCCGTTATAAAACTGTCCTATTCCCGGATACAGAAATGAAAGCCAAAAAGCGCCCGCCGGACTTCTGTGGCGATACTCGGTTTGATTTTGACCGGAGCTTACGGGACTTGATTTAACGTTTGTTCTTTGCTCTGTACTACTCGTGTTTCGAGTGGAGCTTAGGTTTTGCCCGGTACCCGTGTTTCGATTAGCGCTAACATTTTGTACGACATTTTGATTGGGGGTAGTTCTTTGCCCTGAAACGGCGGAGCCAGAGTCCGAAGATTTCTTAAACACATCTTTATCCCCGTTCTCATACTTAATCATAAAAACGTCGGACTTGGCTATCGTGTAAGTAGGTCCCGACGGATTCTCAAATTTTTTGTACTTTACCTCGTTTACATCGACCTCGGTGACTTTTGCTCTTATTTCATCACCGTTTGTTTTGGTAATGATATCCTGAGCGCGCATTACCATAATTGTACTTGCTAAAAAGCAGAATGTTACTAATAATTTTGTTTTCATTTTTTTATTTTTTTTTATGCCTCTTTCGAAGCGGTTAATTAATTATTAATCATTTTTTATTTTACCTGCCGAAAACTTTTCAAACTTTCGCTGCTGATGGATTTTGTATAAGAAAATACCGCTGTTTTCGGCTGAGCGGCAGAAGACTTCGAAGTCGTCGCCGTTAATATCAGTTTGGCGGAAGCATACAATTCGGTAAAAGCCCCTACAATATTGCCTGTGGAACTGTCTTTCGAAACGACTCCCACATATACGGGCAACCCCTGGTAGGTTCCGGAGAAATCCAAGACTTTTTTTAACTTATCATAAGCAACAACATAATCACCGGTAATGATGGTATAAGTCGCTGTGCTTGCATTAATGGCAAGCGCCTGAAAATAGCCATCATGCCCGGCTCCGTTATTCGTCACTTTCGTATAAGTGTCCATGATGATTTGTTTATTTTTATAATCACAGAAAACGGAGATATCTATCCCTCCCCAGCCGGTAATCTCATAGTATTGATCCGCTCCGGTAGAAGGTAAAACTTGTCCCGTCCAGGAAGAAGGACCGGGAGTTTTCAAAAATCCCGGAATACCCGTCGCCGTATAGTTGCTTTTCACAATATCGGTGAAAAGCAAAGAACCATCATCGACCGGATCATTTTTATGACACCCGTAACAAATAATCGCTATTATTGCAAGCGCTAAGTACATAATTCTAAAATTTTTCATACCTTTGTAAATAATTATTGTTAATAAATTCAGTTAATAAAACGCGACAAAGATAAACTACAAAATAATACCTGTCAATCCCCCAAAAGGGTGAATTTTCATCTAATTTTGATTTTTTTTCAACAAAATATTATTTTATATTGTTAATTAATTACTAAAAACATTGTATCTTTGTCGCTAAATATCATTTATTCAGTCTTTTTGTTCCAATGTTCAAACGATTTGCAACTTTTATGCGGTATATTCTGCTTTTATTTATATTACTATTGTCAAGTAGTGCGACGGTTGTTGCTACCGGCGATATATTCGAAAGCAATAACCTTGTTGCCGATTCGCTGAAAAATGTGTTAAAAACCCAATCGCTCACCGACAGGCAGAAATCGGATATATATGGATCAATACTTGATTGGTATGCCGGTAGCGCCATCGACAGCATAATAACCTACGCTCCCTTAGCCTTGCATTTTGCAAAAAAAACAGGTGCTAAAGAGAGAATTTTAATCAATTATTTTCACTTGGGAGCCGCCTATTGTTTCAGAAAAGATTACGATAATGGATTTGCCTGTTTCGACACGATAAGGGAAATCGCAGTTAAAACAAGAGATAAGCAAACGGAAGCGACAGCGTATGCATTTATGGGTTTCAGATATGCCGAGCAAGGAAAATATCTTACGGCTACCGACTATTATACAAAATCGCTGGCTATATTTGAAAGTGTCAAGCAAAATGACAGTCAATATTATGAACGCTTGACAGGCGTATTGGTCAGTCTGGCTGAAATGAATCGTAAGCTGAGTAATTTAGACGTAGCTATTCAATATTTAGATATAGCTTTTGATGCTTGCAATAAAATACTAAACGGAAGCAAACTAAGTCAGGGTTGGTATACTTGGAAAATGGGGGAAGTTTACAACGAGTATGCGTTCAATTATTTAGAGCAAAATAATTTGGACAAGGCAAAGGAATATGCGCAGAAAGCAGACAGTATTAATGATTACGCCATAATTAATAAATGCTACTCCAAAGGATTATTGGCAAAAATCTATTTGTCGGAGGGCGATTACAAAAAGGCTATACAATATGCAAATGAAGCGTTGAAGCAAGCCGACCGTTTGAATGATAAACCTTTATATGTAAACACGGGGATGGTTTTTTCGGATATTTATATGGCACAGAAACGATATATGGAAGCAGAAACCGCAGCCCTCAAAGTTTGGCAAACCGATTCGACCGATATTAAAAATGCGCAATCCGCAGCTTTGAATATCGCTTTGGCAAATATTTATATGCACAATACGGAAAAAGCGGCTGATTTCCTTAAAAAATATTCGGAATTAAATACGCAATATTCCAGAAAAAGTTTCCAGACAACCATATCCGATTTAGCCGCAAAGTATGAAACCAAGAAAAAAGAGATACGAATTTCTTCTTTAGAGCGGCAGAAAATCCTGTTTATTATTATAGGTATCATAGCCGTCCTGTTGGCAATTGGCGTAGGAATTGTTTCCCGTCAAAAGATAAAACGGGAGCAATTGCAAAAACAACTCATCGCTACGGATGCCGTGCTCGAATGGGAAGAAAAAGAGCGGAAACGTTTTGCGAGCGAATTGCACGACAGCATCAACGGCATACTCTCGGCGCTGAAAATCGAACTCAACTCAACAAAACTGCCCGTGCAAAACTTTAGCGCTAAACTCGACGAATGCATCGAAACCATCCGCCGTATGGCTGCCGGCTTGATGCCTCCGTCTTTAGAACGTTTCGGAATGAAAGCCGCTTTGGAAGACTATTGCAGCCAATTTCCCAATGTCCGGTTTCATTTCTACGGCGAAGATAAACGGATTGATAAAAGAATAGAACTCGTCGTTTATTATTGCGCCTGCGAATTAGTGAACAATTCTTTCAAACATTCGGGCGCCGAAAACGTCAATGTTCAACTGGTGCAGGACGAGAAATACGTATCGCTGACCGTTCAGGACGATGGCTGCGGATTCGACAAAGAAAATGTTACGCAAGGTTCGGGATTGAAAAATATCCGTAACCGCGTTACTTCCTGCAACGGCAAGTTGGATATATCCTCTTCCCCCGGCGCCGGAACGGAAACGGTGATTGAGTTGAGAGTTTAGAACCCTTATTCGCTTATTTTTTGTACACCTTTTCTGCCCTTTGTGGTGATTGACAAGTAAAAAATTATACGCTATCTTTGGCACTTTGAAAGATTTTATCTACTTTTGCAAACAAAAATATAGTTGTATGAGCTATTTAATAACTCCAAAATCATATCAGTCTCCTTTAAATAAAATTGAGACAGAAAGAGGTATCCAAAAAATCAAGGATTTCTTTCAGCAAAATTTGTCTTCCGAACTACGGTTAAGGCGAACAACCGCTCCGCTTTTTGTACTAAAAGGAACAGGCATCAATGATGACCTGAACGGGACAGAGCGAGCCGTTACCTTTCCTATCAAGGATTTAGATGATACTCAAGCTGAAATCGTTCATTCTTTAGCCAAGTGGAAACGATTGATGTTAGCCGATATGGGCATCGAGCCAGGCTATGGTATTTATACCGACATGAACGCAATCAGGGCGGATGAAGAACTGGGAAACCTTCATTCGCTTTATGTCGATCAATGGGATTGGGAATTGGTTATGCGGGAAAACGAGCGGAATATCGATTTTCTGAAAGATATCGTTCGCCGGATTTACTCAGCTATTCTTCGTACCGAATACTTAGTTTACGAAACATATTCCGATTTTAAGCCTCAACTTCCTTCTACCATTCATTTTATCCATTCGGAAGAGTTACTTCAAAAATACCCCGGAAAAACGGGAAAGGAACGGGAAGACGCCATTGCTAAGGAAAAGGGCGCCGTTTTTATCATCGGCATCGGTTCCCCATTGAGCAATGGTGAAAAGCACGACGGACGCGCTCCCGATTACGATGATTGGACGACAATCGCCAATGGATTCCCCGGATTAAACGGCGACATTCTCGTTTGGGACGAAGTGTTAGGTCGATCGGTTGAACTCTCGTCGATGGGTATTCGCGTTAATGCGGAAGTATTGAAAAAACAGTTGATTGCATCCGGAAATGAAAACCGGAAGGATTTATATTTTCATAAGCGATTATTAAATAATGAGCTACCGCAAACTATCGGCGGAGGAATCGGTCAATCGCGCTTATGTATGTTTCTCTTACGCAAAGCGCATATCGGTGAAATTCAGGCGAGCATCTGGCCCTCAAAAATGAGGGAAGATGCCATGAAACAAGGAATCGCTTTGATATAAGGATGAAATTTACCTAGCCTGAATTATTCATACTTTTTTTACCACAATGTTCACAAAGGTTTTTCACAAAGATCACAAAGATTGCAATTAAATTGTGAACTTTGTGTAATCTATTGTGTTCTTTGTGGTTAAATTTATATTACCATTTGGTATGAATAATAAAGGCTAGAATATTCTTTTAAAATTGGAATATGGAAGATTTGATAGAGACATTTGTAACTACTCAGAACAGTTTTTGACTAATATTGGATCACCGGCAAAAGTTGTGGGGCAAAACCCTCTTATTAGTATTAAATATATACTTGGATAATACTTTGCCCGTACCAAATTCGTACTGCTACTATACATCTACTATCGCTCTACTATCCATCCCTCATTTATTTCTCATGAAAATCGTAGTTTTAAGACAAGTGTGCAAAGATAGTGAAATTTTCCTGATATTCCAAGCGAAAGTGAAATAATATTTCGACCACAAAATATTTTTGCTATCTTTGTGTCAATTTTCAAAACGGATGAAACATATATTTTCTTTACTCCTTGCAGGAATTATTTCACTTTCCGCTTTTGCTCAACCGGCGCCCAAGCGTGAATTTCGGGGCGCATGGATCCATGTCAAACGAATGATGGAGTTCCATGCATGGCTGAATCCCTATATCCAATTTATAGTAATTTAAAAACAACAAAATGAACGCCTCTCCTCGCATCGTTTTTATGGGCACTCCCGAATTTGCGGTAGAAAGTCTTCGCAAACTGGTTGAAGGCGGGTATCCGGTAGTCGGTGTAGTTACTACGCCTGATAAACCTGTGGGAAAACATCACAGCGTATTGCAGACTTCGCCGGTGAAAGAATACGCTTTGTCGCAAAACCTTCCTTTACTTCAGCCTGAGAAACTGAAAGATCCTGATTTCTTGGAACAGCTAAGCGCCTGGAATGCCGATTTACAGATTGTAGTCGCTTTCAGGATGCTGCCCGAAGCCGTTTGGAATATGCCGCGCTTGGGAACGTTTAACCTGCATGCTTCGCTGCTTCCGCAATATCGCGGCGCCGCCCCTATCCAATGGGCAATTATTAATGGCGAGAAAGAAACGGGCGTTACTACTTTTTTCCTTACACATACGATTGATACAGGGAAAATTATCGCACAGGAACGGACTGCAATAGCGCCTGGCGATACGGCGGGCATCCTTCACGACCGGTTGATGCGCCTCGGAGCGCAATTAGTGATAAAAACAGTCGATGCGATTAGCAAGAATCAAATCAATCCAATCAATCAAGAAACATTAGTCGTTAATGAAAACGACTTGAAATCCGCTCCGAAGATTTTCAATGAAACTTGCGAAATTGATTGGAACAAAACCGCCGGTGAAATTTACAATCTGATTCGGGGGTTATCGCCCTACCCCGCCGCATGGACAGTATTGCAAACGAATAAAGAAGAACCGGTTCACTGCAAAATATTTGAAAGCGAAAAAATTATTCAACCACACCGCCTGCCTCCCGGAACAATTGATTCACAGGATAAACAATGTTTGAAAATAGCGGCTTCCGATGGATTCATTCAAGTGAAAAGCATTCAGCAAGCTGGGAAAAAACGCATGGCAATTGAAGATTTTATGCGGGGAAATGCTCATCTTTTTGATTAAACAAAATATATTTCATAATTTTGTTTCAGTTTTAATAAAACAAATACAATGAAAACCTTGGTTCTCGGAGTAGGAAATCTTTTGTTGAAAGACGAAGGCATTGGTATTCATGCAATACACGCGCTGGAAAATGAAGACTTACCGCCGGACGTTACTTTGATGGACGGAGGAACGGGAGGGCTTCATTTGCTCAGCTGGCTACAGGATTATGACCGTATTATCATGATCGATGCTACGCTTGATGATAATCCTCCGGGAACTGTCCGTTTGATTCATCCGCGCTATGCGTCCGATTTTCCGCCTTTGATGAGCGCTCACGAAATAGGATTGCGCGATATGATTGAAGCAATGTGCCTTTTGGGTAACTTACCCGAAATCCGGTTAATTGTGATTTCTGCAGCAGACATCAATGAAATCGGAACAACCCTCTCGCCGGAAGTGCAAGCAGCGCTTCCCGAAATTGTAAAACTCGTAAAGAATTATTTATTAATATATTGAATTATGTCATACTATCCGCCTCTAAAACTCAGAAAGCAAAAACAGAAAAAGAGGTTACGACTCATAACTCTTAACTCTTAACTCTTAACTCATCTTTCCCTTTTCGTCCTCAAAACACGGGCTTTTGTACAAAAAGCGGGGGGGTTGGTTAAGATGCCGCAAAATAAAAAGAAGGATGAAACAATAAATAAATAAAAGTATTTACATTTGCATACCCTTTCTGCCCAATTGCGGGAAGGAATGAAAAAACAAATAAAACAAAAAAATGGACGCATTTTCTTGTATGTTAAGAAAAAAAATAGTTATATTTGCAGGGTTTTTCCCGCCTTCAAGCGGGGAAAATTTCTTGTAATATTTTATGAATGAATAAATTATTCGAGAATTATATATACTTTTTATTATTAATTTAAATTTTTTTTGTATGAAAAGAAAAATTTTTACTTTAGTTGTAGCCCTTCTGGCTCTGGCTGGCTTTAATGCCAACGCCTTAGTTGTAGGGATACAAGCTGGCGATTCCCTTCCTCAGGCGGATATGACCAACGAGCGCGGGGGATATGGCGGATGGCTTACGAACATGAACTACAAGTTGACCTATGACGGGACAGCTTGGAAATATGTGAAAGGCGCGCCTAACTTGAAGAAAGGTTCGTCCGACCGGATTACGATTAATAATCCGAGTGCGAACTTTGTTACTTTTACGAGCATTGATGGTACTCCGCTTAAGTTGCAAGACCCAGGCGGCGTATGGCAAACTCAATTTGTAGTATTCAGGAGCGCAAGCGCTAATGCCAGCGGCACTGGCGGTATTCCCGCTTCTACTTATTATACTACAGGCGCCGGCAGGCTGGCACGGGATCCTGCGCGTGTGATAACGCCTAAATCTTGGGGCGGCGGCGATTTCTGGGGTTTTGTAGGCGTTAATGCCAACGGTTACGTGGATGATGACGATTTATTGATTGTCGTGCACAACAAAGCCGGAGCGCTTTCTTTGATAACCTACAAAACATATGTTGCATCTTTGAATAGCGGTATTACTAAAGGGGGTAATCAATACTTCCCGTTGTATATCTGGACGGAGCAACTTTCCGGTCGCTGGGCTACGCCCAACGATTTCAAAGATTGCCGGTTCACGCAATTCCTTTTCAACGGCGCTGTTCAGAATTTTGGCACAGCAACAGACGTATTTACTGTAAAACAAGTGGATTATGTACAGAATGGGGATGTAACCAATACAAATAATATCATTACCCATATCCCCGGTGGAGCTACGTTTGAAGGCCTGACGGGCAAAGCAGATCCATATTATGGAACAACCTCTGCTTCCTTTACTCCTGCACAGGTTATTCCTTTGTTTGTTTTAGCCGATCCTAACACTTGTAATGTATTATCCGTAAGCCGGAACAACGATAATGTCACTCAGATCCAGCAAGACGGAGGCTACTCAAACAAGCTGGAGCTTCGCGCTTATGGTTCCTATTACGACTGGCAAGCTCAAAAAATACAAGCAATGGCTCCAGCCAATGCTAATTATGATACCTATACCAGTTTGCAGAAATTTGCAATTTGGATTAACACGGATGGAGAATTTGTCCTTTATCCTGCCGCTTCCTATTACTGGAAATACGGAGAACCTAAAATGGATAAGACTTGGGGACAAGCCGATAATATTCTTCCGAACGCAGTGTTGAAATACAACAACATCAATGTTAGCTGGGCTGCAGGTTCTAACCAGCCTATAGATAAATCCTATGGCGTGCAAATCGGATGGTGGAATGGCGATGAAACCGGAACGTGGAATGGCAATGTCTTGACTCCAGGTAATCCTGTTCCTTATGTCTGCACGGCTCCAAATATGATTCAAACTTCTTCCAAATATCAAGAACGTGTGCTTACACTGGGTTGCAAGGAAGAAACAGGCGATCTTTCCGACTGGTTCTATTTCTTGCAGGTTAATATGGCTTCTTCCGATACTACCGGATTGTGGGCTCTTGACAGAACAGTTAATCCGGGCGCAGCTCTGAATGCCAATGCTGGTACTACCGGCTATCAATGGCAACATGGCTTGAATTATGTACTTTCTACCCAAATGTGGTCGGATAATACAAAATCGCTGGCGGCTGTTCCGAAAGAAATGGTTAGGAATGAAGCGACAGCAGACGCTGAATACTGGCGTTTCCCCTACGACTCCGTCAATATGGCTGCTCACTGGAAAGTGATAGCTGCAAAAGACCCCGTCACAGACGCTATTTTAGGTTATCGCATTATCAATATGCTGGGCGATACCTTGAAATTTGCGAGTGGGAAAAATGCGTTAGCCGGAGGCTACATCCCCATTAACGGTTTGATGCCAGGCGCTCCTCCTTCAACAGGCTTCGCAGGCGTTAAATATTTTGGTCGTCCCGAAGATACCGGATTAGCATGGAATAACGTTACGCATTGGTTTAATCTGAATACAATTGATTATACTTCCGCTCCCTGCGACCTGTGGACAATCCATAAAATGAAAGGACAACAGACATTCTATATTGAGCCGGTATGCGGCGGATCATTGAAGTATGGCGCTGTAGGCGGAAATATTGGCGGCTGGTATAATGCTAAGTATAACGCTCCATATCCGTCTTTAACCTATTATAATGCGATGAAGAATGCCGGAAACGGATATTCATATTATCAGAGAGACGTTTTATTAGAAGCAGCGCTTGCACCGGGCCTTTTGGTTTCTTATGTCGATAATAATTTCAGCGCATGCGGCGGTATTCCTATTACTATGAAGCCGATCGACTATGTTCCTCAGTATGGTATTCCAAATCAGCAGCTCTATCCGGGCGAACCTGTCAATACGGTTAACAATACAAACGACAAGGATTTCCAATATCGCGACTCTTTAACTGCTTATACCTTCCTTGAAGGCAACTACGACTTGCGTGAAGCAACCGCTGTTGATAACGGTTTGAGATTGAATTATGCTACCGTTGATATTCATAACGGTTTAGGAACGACGATCGACGTAGCCCGTTTGGATTCTGCAAAAGGAAGCAATGTTCTTCAATTTATTCCGGTATCCGGACCTCTTGGTCAACAACGGACTGCCGAAATTCGCAAGTTCAAAGGCATGGTTAATAATATTGGAACAGATACCCTGTATGGCGAAACCTACAAATGGTATTTGGTTAAAAATAACGCTACGGGCAGATACATGACCTTTGATACGTTAAACGTAACCGCAGCAACCAATCGCGAAAAAGTAGGCTTTGTTTTCACAGCCGACTTGACCAATGCTACTCCGGTTCGCTTGTATCAACCGTTGGTAGGGGATAAGAAATTCGGTAATTTCCTGTTCCAGTTCTATATGCCGGAAAATGTTTATATTTACGGAGTAGATAAGAAAACGCCAGTTGGAGTATGGGTTAACAGTTTCCCGAACACCGAAGCTGCGCTTGGCGCTGCTCCAGTTCCCGGCGGCGGCGAAGTATGTTTCGCAACGCTTACAGCTCAATCGAACTACATCTATGGCGCTCGCGCTTATACCGGTACGGTAGCTGGAACTCGCTTCACGGTTGTTGGAAAAGAAAATACTTTAATCTGTACGCCTGAATTTATCGATCCGACATGGATGGGCGCTAACCGCTTGTTGAGCTTACCGCTGAAAAATCAGGTTTGGGTAAAAGAAAGTGCAAACCAGTCATGGATTGCAACCGGCGCAAGTAATCGCGGAATTATGTCGAGAGACGTTGCAAACCAAACCACGTTGACTCATACCTACGTAACAAGTATCAAGGTATATGCAAGCGGAACAGGCGTTAATGCTCTTTATAAAGAAAGCGGAATTGCAAAAGTGGGTATTCCTCACAATGTATATACATCTCCTGCTGCGAAAGGCGATACTACCTGGGTGGGCAGCAGATTGACGGCTACTCTTTCTTCGACTCATGATCAGAATAATACCGGAACCGACGGCGTACAATGGGGTTTCAACACCGATGTTGAAGTGCCTCTGTATTACGTTCAAAATGATGCAGGCTTGTATTTAACTGTCGTTCCCAATACCGACATGTTCAGCGACGGCACTACCCCGTCTGATGTAAGCGGCATTCGTTTGGAATGGCAACCAAGATTTGTATGGGATGCAACAACAAAAGACATCTATACTAAATACGGTTTCGATCGTCAAGCGCTGCAATTGTTCGCAATCAGCGGATGTAAAGACCTTAAAGACGGCTGGTACGGTAAATTCATCTATCTGCCTTTGGCTTCTTACAAAGTTGACGATTATAAGAACGGAGCAATTGTTCAGACAGCTTCCTCCAATGCTACCCAAATCAACGATGTATTCTATAACTGGAATTTGGGTAAGGGTAGCTACGGCGCAAACGACGTACAAGGTTGCTGGCGTATTTCACAAGTGAATGCTACTCAGCTTACTACGAACGACTTGGTTGTTATGACCGCCAATGCAGGCTATACCGCCGGTTTGACTCCGCTCGAATTCAAACTGTCGAAGATGGATTATCTGCAACCGAAGTGCGACTATTGGTTAGTAAAATCAACCAGTACCACAGGCGCTCATAAGAATCAATTTATTACCTTAGACAATTGGGTTAGTGCAGCTAATGATTATACTATGACGGCTCACTGGGCGATCGATTATTCGACCGATCCTGTGAACGATCCGAAATTAGCGGTTTTCAAACCTGAATTGCAATCCATGTATGGCGTACCAACCGTTCCAACAAACTTGAGAGGTCAGTATTATTTTGTTAAACAAATCGCTGCCGGCACAAAGGCTGATACGACTCAATATCAGATAATTGACGTATCGGGATATGCAACCGGAAATTTTGCAGCTAAGTTTGATACAATATCACTGGCTTGCACCAAGCATGCTTTACCGTTCTATGATCTGGAAGCAGACGGCAAATACGATCTGAATGCCGTTAAATTAGCAATTTTGGAAGCTACTACGTTCCACGATCGTAATATAACGGATTCAATTAGTACTGATAAGTCAACTCCGGTACCTGTTTATAGAGGCGGTAAGCTAATTGGCTATAAGACATTGATCAATCAATTAGAACCCACAGCTAACTTCAAGGATGCTAAGTATCTGACTGTTTACAAAGAGAATGTCAGAGATTTAACTGAAGACAGACCGGCTACAGCCTCTACCAAGCATGTTATTCCTTATTATTCATTCTCTATAACAAAGGCTGATGGTAAAGAATATTTCTTGAACGTAGATAAAGCGGGCGCTAACGTCAATCGTCAGGATTCCGTATATTGGACTTATCTTGATGATACATCCAAAGGACAATTATTCGATTGGCAAAACAACAAGTACTACCTGCCGACCTATAAATTCTGTCTGCCTTACAAGTGGGTAAATGGCAAACTTGCAGACAAAATTATGTATGGCAGCCCGGCTCAGCCCTATCCTCCCGTTTACTTGCAAACCTTGGATATCGCTGTCGATAATTATCCGGATCTGCTTATTGTCGGCGCTAATTCGACAATTGTAACCTCAAGAAACTTGTATGATGTTGTGTTACCTGCTAATCGTGCTAATGATTTGAAATGGAATATCTATACGGTTAATTATAATAACATCGATCTTGATAAGGTTACTGCATGGATATTCGGCGGACCGATTCCTAACGGCGATCAATGGGTTCCGATTGCAGGTATAGTTGATAAGACTCCTAATACGTCTGCTGCTAAGAAAGACGGTCAATTAACCGATACGAAAGTTGCCAATGGCGGTACGCTGTTCTTAGCCGAAAGCGGAAATACTCCTAATGTCGGAACTTTCACCGGAGTTAACGATGCTCCCGTATTAACGGTTACATTTGAAGGCGATACAACGATTGGCTCTTATGCAGTACGTAAGATATGGTACTATCGCGTTAGCTTGTTAAGCAAAGCTGACGGCAAGGTACTGTATTTGACGGATGCAACAGGCAATACAGCAAATGTTCCCCAATTACTCTATAATGGTCAATACTATACGCGTGGATGGTTTACATCTCTGATGGCAAACGAACCTGCATATGTGGCTAACCAGATTTTTGCAGATACAAAATTTGTTCAAACATTCGGTTTCAAATATGTAACCGATAGCAGCGATCCGAAACAATTGTTCTATGTAGTTTCTAATGCAAACTATACGGATCCGAAGAACGAAGCAGCATACCGTTACTTGTCAACCGTTAATAATAACTTGGTATTCAAAGGCGGAGTAAGCGATGCTACCGTATTCCAATGGGGTAAAGCAGCCAATGGAAGCTATACCGTTATTGAAGCTGTAGGTCAAGGCAATATCTTTGGCGTAGAAGGTGGTGTAAGAGTCTTGAATGAAACCGGTAAGGTGGACATTTATACGATCGATGGTCGTTTAATCAAGTCTGCCGTATTAAACGGTACAGACCAAACAATAGCAGCTCCTCGCGGTATTGCAATTGTTAAGGCTGGTTCTAAGGTAGTTAAAGTAGTTGTTCAATAAACGAAATTTCTGCTAAACTAAAGAAAAGGGCGCTCCAAAGGCGCCCTTTTTTTAGTTAAGAATTAAGAGTTAAGAATTAGGAATTAAGAAAGGGAAAGTTGTGGGGCAAAAAAATTAAACCTTATTTTCACCTTATTTATTTAACAAAACAACCTCAGTAGCATAGAATTGATAATTATTTTTCATAACCTTATTACATTATTAAAAAATCAAAATAAGCTAATGAGGTTATTAGTGTGTATGTTAATTAATTGCTACTGAGGTTGTTTTGTTAAATAAATAAGGTGAAAATAAAGTTTGATTACCCCCCGCTCGGCGGAAACTCCGCTTCCGTCGTATTAAAATCAAGCCTCCGGGCTTGCAAATCAAAACCAACGTATTCAATTGTAAAGATATAATTATTTTTGTAATAGCAACAAATATTTTTCAAAAAAAGTTAAACCAATGTAATATTTATTACGTTCTATTTAATAGAAATCTCTGACATTTGCATCGGTTATCCAATAAATAATACTGACTATGATGATAGGAAAGAAATTAAATTCAATTTTTACGACTCGTAAACAGAAAATAATCGCTGTTATTTTCGCAGGAGTTATTTGCGGGTTGGGTGGATATACAGTTTATGCATCGAAAGCGGCAAGCTATTTGTCGGATGATCCGGCTGCTTGCGTGAACTGCCACATTATGGCTCCTTACTACGCTACATGGAATCACAGTTCCCATGGTCGAAACACAACCTGCAACGATTGTCATGTTCCTCACGACAACGCTGCTCGAAAATGGCTGTTCAAGGGAATGGACGGTATGCGCCATGCAGCAATATTTACGGTGAGGGGAGAACCTCAGGTGATTCAAGCGACCAGTTCAAGCGCTTCTGTGATTATGGATAATTGTATCCGTTGTCATGAACAATTAAACACAGAATTTGTTAAGACAGGCAGAATCACTTACAACATGGCTCAACACGGCGCCGGAAAAGCCTGTTGGGATTGCCACAGGGAAACGCCTCACGGAAGAGTTGACCTTTCGTCCACTCCCAACAGTTTGGTTCCCTATCCGAAAACCATCGTTCCCGAATGGTTGAGAAATTTAACGAAAGAAAAATAAATTATTAAATAACGAAAGAAAATCATATTATGGAAAAAAGATTAAAATCATGGCAAGGCTGGCTATTGTTTTTAGCGGCAATGGTTATTGTTTTTATTTTAGGTCTATTGGCTGCATCCATCACGGAACGCCGGGCAGAAGTAGCCAGTATATTTAATAATAAAAAAGTAGATATTACAGGGATTGAGTCCCGGAATGAGATTTTTGGACAAAACTATCCTCGTGAATACGACACATGGAAACTGACCGTCGATACGACTTTTCAATCCATGTTTATGGGAAACCGGTCGGTAGATGCTTTGGCTGCACGTCCCGATATGGTGATTATGTGGGCAGGTTACGCTTTCTCAAAGGATTACAGGTCGCCTCGCGGGCA
>Ga0209629_10001542_pt1 | contig 14756 bp, 21 predicted proteins | sample TergutCu122P5_FD_187286 | JGI IMG/M metagenome (GOLD analysis project Ga0209629, IMG submission 187286) | Cubitermes ugandensis P5 segment gut microbial communities from Kakamega Forest, Kenya - Cu122 P5 (SPAdes) (version 2) | ecosystem: Host-associated > Arthropoda: Insects > Digestive system...
CCTGTACCACCCCTCCTAACTATCACTAACGGTCCCCGAACATACATTGCCAGCTTAACTTATAAAGCATGGTCATACACCGTCTGTAACAAACGCCAGTAATTCTAATTACTATATTAAAAATGATCGGCTACAGTATATAACCGGTATATGGAGTTTAAGTCCTTTATTAGGCGTCAAAATTGTACATGTGATAGATAGGTCACATTTGTTTAAAATTAGTAATTTAGTTTATGGTGGAAGGGAAAATGGTAATGAGTCTGTATAGTAGCTTACAGGGACAGAGAAAGTTTATGGCGGGTATAGTGAGCTAGCAGGTTCGCCGTTTGTCAGTGTCAAAAACTGATGGCTTAGGGAACTTTTTGGAATAACTGGTGTTGTAAATTTGACAGCTTCTGCACATCTTAAATCTTCCTAGAAAGGACACCATATTAGTGTAATGAATGTCAAATTTTGGAAATTTACTTTACTGAATTGTGACTTAATTTTATGTACCTGCAAGCGACAGGAAATAAAAGTCTTCGCTATTACTGAAGTAGCAAATACCAAACAGTTCAATATACCTTAAGTTCAATTAACTTGAAATAATGACCCGAAGTTTCACTAACTTTAAAGAATGTTTACCTTGCAACTTGCCTCTATATAACATAGCAATTACCGATGATTCAGTCCTCACTCTAGTTTACTTCGACCGGCCGTCACGTATCTGCGAATATTTGATCTACGAAGTTGAATCTACAAAACTTAATTTACGAAAGTCTGAACTTTGAAACAGTGTACTTTATTAGTGACTTTACGTTGCATTTGAGATGATACTTTACTACATCCTGTTACAAGGTAAGAAGCTTTGACCAGACTTTGACTATTTAAATTCTAAATTAATCGAGTGAAGTGAAATTTGAAACTAATCGGTAAACGTTATCAAAATTCCGAAACACTGCGTTTGTAAACTAAGAGGAAAGATAATTATTTTATCAGTTTTGTTATTGTAATTAATGTTATATTTTAACTTCAACTTTATGTTGTAATCCTACTTAAATAGAATCCACTTATATTATAATAATAGAAACGTGGAACATATCAATTAATTTAACTATTTGTTTCGTTACCCAAAATTCACTTGACGCACGCCGAATTCGTCTGGTATGATGGCAGCATTTATTTTAAGTATTATTTATACCAGTGTATTTTCCTTATTTGCCCTAACCATAGTACTTTTCGAAGTGCCGTTAGTAAATCTAACCCCATCCTCCTAGGGTATTACATTAGTCACGCTTGCACATTAAGTGAAAACAGTATGACGCGATAAGGAGTTCACACGGGTTACGATAATGGAAACGTTACATAAATGGGAGCCAGTGGAGTTGAATTATTCAAAATTCAGAATTTTGACCTATTAGGAAGTAGTGATATTTAAAATTTTAGCCAATCGGGAAGAGTAAGAATATTTAAGGGGGGGTGAATTTGGAACTGAACGAATTTTGAAAACCTAGCGCAAGTGAGAAGTCTGTTTTATACCCTGGAGGTGACGAGTTGTGTGCGTGATACCGAAGCTAGTAGTGCATACGAGAGGGTGTCGATAAGTCCTTAGCCCGGCTTAATTTCCGATGTCGTAGGACGGTATCGATAGTGTCGTTGGAAAGATGGGTCTGTTAATGTGCCGAATTGAAAGTATTTTCTTGTTATAGAGGCTAAGAAAGCATGTCAGGCAACACGCACAATTTCAACAACATCGAGATGCGAGCTGTCATCAAGTTTTTTCCCCCTGCAAAGCAAAGCGCCGAAGGAAATTCACGCCATTCTGACAGAAACATTAGGCGAACAAGCACCATCGTATGCCACTTTAAAAACTGGGTGATCCAGATTAAACGTGATTTTTCCACCTTTGATGCGCCTCGTCCTGGGCGACCCAAAACAGTGACCTCCCCGGAGATTACTGATCAAATTCACGAGCTAATCTTGAGGGACCGCCGGATTTCGGCTAAATCAATAGCTGAGTAACTGGGCATCTCACTTGAGAGGGTTGGGTCCTTCATTCATGACGATTTGGACATGCGGAAGCTCTCCGCGAAGTGGGTCCCGAAATGCCTGAACGCGGATCAAAAACGTCAATGGTGCTAGTCGTCTGAGCAAATTTGGAATTTTTTCGGCGCGATCAAAATGATTTCCTGTCGCGATTGTTGACCACGGACAAAACCAGGTTATACCATTATGGCGCGGAGACAAACCAACAATCAATATATTGGCGGAATAGCGGCTCACCCCGCCCCAAAAAAAATCCCGAGTACAAAACTCCGCTGGAAAATTTCTCGCCTGCCTCGATTTTTTGGAATCAAGACGGCATCCTCCTCATTCATTATCTTCCAAAGGGTCAAATTATCAACGTGGAGTATTACTTATCTCTGCTGGTAAAATTTAAGGACATTTTGAAGGAAAAACGCCGCGGGAAATTCACCAAAGGGGTCTTGTTCTTGCACGACAATGCCCTAGTTTACCGGGCACTTGCAAACCAGAAGAAACTGGCCTACCTGGGCTTCCAGTGTCTTGATCACCCAACCTATTCTCCGGATCAGACCCTGTCGGACAACCACCTGTTCCCTGGACTGAAAAAACAATTGAAAGGTCGCCATTTTTCTTCCGACGCAGAGGTCATTGCTGCCGCGGAATTCTGGTTAGACGAACAACAATCTGATTTTTTTAAGTGGCTTGCAAAAGTTAGAGCAGCGGGCTAAGAATTGTATTGAGCTTCGTGGGGAATATGTTGAATAAATCCCGAGTTTGTTCGCTGTAGCTTGTTTCCTTCCTGTTCGGGCTAAGGACATATCAACACCCCCTCGTACATTTTGAAAGGCTCATCCATACATGCAACACATCTGCAAAATCTAACAATCGTGAAATAATATAAATAAGATTAATAGTGTCCAATTATTTATAAAATTCCTGTCCCGCCAAGTAGAACACCTGTATTCCTTGGGATTAAGACATGCATCCGACCGATGGGATTGGGTGGGTTGTAGTGAATGGCTGCCCAACTGAGGGATTCGAATTCTAAGTGGCACTGAGAACAGTGAAAACATCCCTGTGAAAATTACTGGAAGACAAAGAAGAGCCAAATTCAGATAAAGAAGGATTAGCCAGATAAGTAGAAGACGCCTACAACAGACAGGAGTACGTGTGAATTCACCCAGGCAGAACGTCGGAGATCCTGGAACGTAGGGAAGCAGCGAAACTTCGTCACGAGTCTGGAGTCGATGCAGATACCCAGACGTCACCCATCGGAAAAGGAAGTAACGACCTCTTCGCATTAACAGCAACTGCTGCAAGAAAAGTGCGTGTGTATGAGTGACAAGGAGTACGACCAGTGGCAAGTCGCCTACCGACATCAGGAACTAGCGAGTACGGGCAAGTACACCGCTCACAACACAACTGTCACCTATAAATTTACAGTTGTGCACCTACTGTAAGTAACACATACTAACTTCAGCGTTTTAGAGAACTCTTGTCTAATTGTAACTTCATGGGCAGTAGAAGATTACGTAGTAGAAGTCTGTCTGTAGTCAGGCAGGCAGATAGTGACCATAATGAAAATATGGATGTTAGTGATGTCACCTGTTTTGAATGAGATGCTGAAGTAAGAGTTAGGGAATATCCTGCATTAGAACAGCAGATCAAAATGCAAATATTGTCGTTACGAGCAATGATAACGTAATAATATGCACCGATTCCAATGTAGATAAATGTAGTATGTCTGCTACTCAATTGCTGGAATTGCTTTCCACTTAGATGCAGACCATTCAGTCTGAAATTTGTAAAAAGACAGCAGCCTTAGAAGCAAAATTAACAGCTGAAAGTAGTAAGCAGCCTGCTGAGTTAGGTAAGCAGACAGAAGCCCTAGTAGCTACTATGGATTCTAAGTTAACCTCTGCTATAGAGAAGTTGAAATCTGAACTCGGATATGAAAACGAAAAATTAGCTGAGAACCCAATGCTAGATCTGAGTTAGCAAATGCTACAATTCGAGAGGAGTTCAACGCAAAAATAGGTTCAGAAATAAGAGTAGTCTCGGACTATATTAATGTAAGCAGGGACGCTGAAAATAAAATTATCACTTTGAACAATACCATTGAGAGTGCGCGTGAATGCATGAATGAAAGGATGAATGCTCATGTGGTCAAGGCTAGGAAACAAACAGGTCAGCAGGGACAAGAAATTACAGCAGCTTCGAGTTCATTGCTAGCCGGTATTAAGAAACACAAAAAACAGATGCAAATAATAATTGAAAATTTAAATAGGGAGATCAGTAAATCCAAGGAGTATGTGGATAACAAGTTCAGTACAGTTTCATGGGAAATCCAAGACATTAAACAACATAGTTCGTCTAAGATATCAAGGTTAAGTGCAAAATTAGGAGATCTGCAGACTAAGCTAGTGACAGGGACATCGGACAGCACATCACCAGCTGTTCCAGTCAGGAATGATGTCAGGTCAGAGGCGGTGCAGTAGGTACATAGCGTAACAAATACAGCAGGTTCTAACAAAGCACTTCCTAGCGTGCCTGGAGCAAATGGTGTGAATGGTTGCAGTACATCTGTGTGTAATGATGTTAATAGTGTGATTAACCAACCAATTGATGTAGCTGTGGAAATGTAAATGCGACATCTGAGTTACATGTGAAAAGTGCAGAGCTTTGTGATTTAACTTTCCCTACCTTCTCAGACAGCACAAAGCAAGTTTCTCTTCACTTCATTAGGGAACTTGATCAGTACTTCAATATCAGACAGACACCTGATGAATTACGCCTACCTTTGGTATTCACAGCAATCCAAGAATCTTTCGCAAAGCAGTGGCTTTCCAGTTCCTTTGACAAACTAGAAGGTTACAACGAGTTCAAGAAAGCCTTTACGGAATTACTTTGGAATCCAAGTCGTCAAGCCAGTATTAGGAGTTCGATCTATTTAGACAAGTACAATCCAGATTCTGGAGAATCCTACATGGATCATTATATTAGATCTGCAAACCTAACGTCTACACTAGATCCCCTCCATGATAGAGACGTATTTATCTTCATCATTGACATCGCATTTTGAGCCCAGAGTGCAGCAAGGACTGGTTTGCGGGAATTTCAAAGATTCCCAAGACGCATTAGCGTTCCTATCTAAATTTCAAGGACTCGGAGAAAGCAGGGAAAGTTTTAGGTCGCCCAGGTTATGACAGGAGAGATGTGAGTAGGGGAATGCAGAATAACCCAACCAGAGATGAACCGCAGAGAGATCGCGGAAATAATGTAAATGTGAGGTATATCCGGGGACTGACGAGCCGACGTAGCGGGGTACAGTAGTCGACATCAAGACGGACGGAACTTTAATGGACACGCGCAGGGGAGAGTAGGAGAAGTTGTAACAAACAGACTTAATCCTACAGCGCCACGCTTCAGTTCTAGAGACGATAGGCCACTGGCGGGACAAAACACCGGTAGAGACAGGGACCACAGTGACAATGCCCAGAATTTAAACAACTAGAAGACGTCATTGATGGGCGAACCACGTCTACGTACATGACCACAAATTCATTTCTAAAGCTCAATCCCGCAAGCAGAAAAATTGATAAGAATGCTGATCCAAATTTGAGAAAAATTCGGCACCTGATAGAAAATTTTAATATTGGAAAGTTTTATGAACTGACGGCTAATGAAGGAGAAAGAGAAAATTACGAGGTAACCGGTATTAGCTACACGCTGTACATTGCAGAAAGCCGACGACATGAGTGTCCTAAATTGCAAATCAAAATTTCAGGAGAGGAGATACTGGCTTTAATCGACACAGAATGTGAGATGTCAATTTTAACAAAAATTTATACAATAAATTAAGGCATGCAGGGTTACAGTTTCTGGAGCTACCGACTCAACGTGTGGACCTTGTCAGTGCATTTAATAACAAATGTTAAAAGAGTCAAGAAGCAAGCGATGCTAGCAATAAATATTGGGAGCACAAAGTTAGGCCAAGAGGTATTGTTGTCAGCACAACTTCTCACTGAAGCGATCCTTGGATTAGACTTCCTAATTAGTTATGAAGCAGAAATAAGTTTTCCAGAGCGAAGAATAACGCTCAGAGTCAACGAAGAAGTATTCAACTTCGAATTCACAGGCTCTAAAGAAACATCGGCTAATCGTTTCTGTGACTTGGGACTTATGTCCATTCATCCTCAAACTCAACACCCGTCAACAGGTGTTAATAAAAAAGTTTGCGATCAAACTCGAATTGAAAGCAACCTTTCGCGGTGAGTTGTATAGGAACTTCATGCAGCGGATTGTTGTCTTGATCTACAAACAAGATCAGGAATGTCCTTACACAGTTGTATGTATCATCTTTCTTATCCCCAGTAATCCATACTCTTACGATACGTCCAGTGCTGGTGTCTAATTTTAGTAGAGACGAACGTTGAAGAATGAGCATTCTCGGGTTATCAATGATTTTTCCTGAAACGGCATCTTCTTCGGTCTCGATGTTATGAGGGATACCATTCCCCTTCCATCCACATAACTCTGCACTCTCATCAGAGATCCACAACTTGGCTTTATCGCTGAGGACCTTGATACAAGGAGTCTTTATTGTGTTGATGTAGTCTTCGCTGTCGAAATTAAATTCCATTCTCTTTATTATACAACAATAAATAAAAGATGCCAATAGTATGTATAGATGGAATAATAGGTGCTGGGAAGTCGACTCTTATTCGAAAACTTAAGAACAAGTTTACATGCTTTGAGGAACCGATCAAGAAATGGAGTCTGCTACCCAAGTTGCACTCTGATATGGAACGGTATGTTGTTCCGTTTCAATTCCAAGTTTTATTTTCGCAGTATGATCAGTACTTGTCGTTTAAGAACATCACTGATCCGGTTATAGTGGAACGCTGTCCTTGGACATCTAAAAATGTGTCTGTACAGATGTACATGGATAACGGCTGGTTTGATCGGGCTAGTACTGAAACTTACAACAAATTTTTTTAACTGCTTTCGTATAAAGTGGATTATTATATCTATCTGGATGTTGAACCAGAAGTAGCACTAGAAAGAATTAAAACAAGAGATCGTTATGGGGAAAACAATATTACGTTGGATTATCTAAAGTCTTTGCGAGAGCAGTACGAAAAATCACTAGAGCAGACTCTAAATGTTTTTTCTGTAGACGCTAACCTTGATAGCGAGATTGTGGAAGAAAGAGTTAGAAGCATCTTAAAGACATCTTTTATTCCATAAAAACCGTTAGTACTCGGCTTTATCTCTTATTTTGTAAAAGCTGCGGATACGATCGTATCCGCAACTTTTCTTATAAAAATCGATTAATCGCAAACTGATGGGTGCTCTTAAAGACTTGTTGTTCTATAATAAAGAGAATGGAAGTTTTTTTTCAAATCTTTCACAATGAAGATCAAGCTTCGAGACAAAGTTACAACCAATAAAGCCAGGGCGTCTTTTTTAACAGACGTTGTCTGTTAAAAATCCTCAACCATTGATCTGGAATCGGTGTCAAGCAGTTATGGTACTCGCTGAGCAAAAAACAGGGTGCGCTCGAGCGCACCCTGCTTGTTTGGCACCGTACCAGCGCTGGTACGGCGCTTTTTTGGCTGGATGGATAAAAGCTTTATTGTAGTGTTTCTTGTATCAACTCACGAACCATTTCAGGTATATCAGCATCTACCGTCAATTTGTTGTTTGAAGCTGTAAAGAAAATGTTTTGATCTCTTAATTTTTCTTTCAGCCTATTCAGAATATTCATTGAGTTCGGAACATTAATCTCATTGATAAGCAATTAGTAAACTTCAAGATTTACCACTCTTATCGCGTGTGAAAGATTTCTACTCTGGGGTCTGAGGAAAATATACTTATTGGGTATGAAGCGATGTTTGTATAATTGAAAGACATGTTTTGTTTCGTTTTTAAGAGTCATCACAGCTACCTTTTCAATCAATTCTGAAATATGTTGATCTTTAATTGCAAGCTGTTCGGCCTGATCTGCTATCTGCTTATGTAATTTATATTGGCCAGTTTTCCGTATCGATGGAACAACCTCCTCAGCAAGCCAGTCGCGGAATTTTTCTCCGATAGGGGGTTGACATTTCATAGCAAGATGGTAAACTCCATATTCAGAAATATACACAGCTTTTCCATCATTATAGGAAAACACCTCAGAAAACGGCCAGAAAAAGGTGCATGGAGCTGCTCCATGCACCTTTTTCAATTCGATTAAGGCTGTTTTCTATTTAGGTTTTACATGTAAATATAATGCGTTTTGGGTATCTTTATATCCAAGAGTGGTGCAAATCTCTTTTCCTGGGAACCACAGTTCATCATATGTTCCTACAAGTGGAATTGTGACTCTGTTGACGATCAACTGAAGTTTGTCCAGATCAAAGTTAAACAGTTCTGGTGTTGTTTCTATTAATTCCATCTTATTTAACTAATTTTTTTATTTCTTTAACTTAAAAAAATTACTAAGACAACAAAAAGTTGCATGGAGCTGCTCCATGCAACTTTTTGATACCTTTAGTGTAATCTTTCACACTAATGTTGAGGTAAGATAAGAATTCATTCACATCACAACCATCTCCCAACACCTTACAGTTACACGCACACAATATTATCTTACGCATTTTTGATCGGAAAAGTTTGTTTTCCATGACTTTCTGAAACAATTCACATGTAGCATACGTTGCATCAGGGTCTAACCATAAGTCTTCTAAATCTCTTAATGTGTCTATGTTATTTTTTTTTAGGTCTTGGTTTCCTTTCAAAAGAAGGGACTTCTTCTTCTCTAGTGAACGGATCTACTTCTAACGCACACTTGATGCACACAAACTCTTCGTTAAATTTATGCTCACATTCCAACTCCATCTTTTTATTACAGGTTCTTATCTTTTAACTTAAAAAATTGCTAACTTTTAATAGACAAACATCTATTAAAAGCTGAAATTTTTACATCTGTCATAGGCACTGTAAGGTCAAAATTTCGAATAAAACTATCAGAAAGTTCTTGGTACCGTGAAGCCAGTTCCCAGTTTATCTTATCTTTGTAAGCACTTATGAAAAGTTCGGATAGAACCTGATACTTGGAAATCTCATCCCAATCCACCAGGTTCTGAAACTCACCGATGAACTCTTCAGAAAAACGTTGATACTTGGAAAGCCATTTCCAGTCAACTTTATTCTGAAATTCACGGATGAAATCTTCAGAAAGAACCTGATATCTAGAAAGCCATTTCCAATCCAACACGTCTTGGTACTGTCTTATGAAATCTTCAGAAAGATTCTGAGATTTAGAAACTAAATCCCACTTAATCTTGTGTTGGAACTCTTCGATAAAATCTTCTGTTAGTGGATAGTTTCCTGATATATAAGCCCAATCTAACTTGTCTTGGAACTTGCGGATAAAGTCGTCAGAAAACATCAGCTGACTTATAGCCCGCCAAGTATGAACACCAAAATCGTTATATCTATGCTCTACAGTATAGAGATTTGCATGTAGTATGTTGCAGCAGTCGATAATTGTCTCGATGTTAACTTCTTCTGCAATCTTAATGAACAAGCTTGAATCCATCATCTCTTTATTATAATACTACAAATCTTTAACTTGAAATATTCAAATTTCCTGTTGTTGAGAAGGCCCCCGTGTAGAACACGGGGCCTTCAAACCCTCGGAATTCCCGAGGGTTCAAAACTCCAGCCAGTAATTTTTCCAAGTTAAAGAAATGAAAACTATAATAAATGGAAGGGCAACTGGTACAGAAAACTTTCACATTAGGTAGCACCAACTTTGATTGTTGGGTTATCAAGATTGGTAATAAGTTCTGGTTCAAGGCGTATGATATCGCTGTCTTTTTAGGATATCAAAATCCTGACCAAGCAGTGCGCAATCTTTTTCCATCTGAAGCACGAAAAAGTTGGTTTGAGCTAAGAAGGCCCCCTGGAATCCAGGGGGCCTTCGAACCCCAAGAAATGCCCCCAAATTGGCAGCCTCATACAGTTCTTATATCTGAAGGCGGTCTTTATAGGTTGCTCTGTAAGAGTACGAAACCAGCAGCGATCAAGTTTGAGAGGTGGGTTTTCGACGACTTGCTGCCAACTCTTCGTGAGACAGAAACGTATACTATTAAACAACATCTACAATTCTTAACTCAACAGCTTACGATTAAAGATCAGCAGCTTACAGCTAAAGATGAACAAATTTCAACTCAACAACAACAGCTTGTGACCAAAGATCAGCTGATCACCACACTACATGAAAAAGTTTTTAAGTTGCATGAGAAAGCAGCTGTGATGACTAAAAGTGACGAACGTAAGCACATGTTTCAGCTATACAAACATCATACAGAACCAGACAAGTACATCTTTATTAGAACACAGAGCAGATATCTACCAAGAGCACTGAAAGCAGTAGGACCAGACTACGGCTTAATTCTTAACGAAATCAATGTTCCAAACTCAATGAACATTCTGAATAGGTTGAAAGAAAAATTATCAGAAGAAGACATCATCTATACAGCTTCAAAGAATAAGTTGATGGTTGGTATCGATATACTAAACATGGTTCACGAGTTGCTACTAGAACCACAAATATAAGAATTTTAACAGACACTGTCTGTTAAAAATTAATCTAAAGCATTAAAAGAATGGGATGAGTTCGACCCCCCTGGAATCCAGGGAGGTCCAAATTTAATCTATAAGTTCGATCAGCGCCGTGGCCACATAGCCACTGCGACTTTTATAGAAGTCAGTGTATAGAAAAAATTTCAAGCTCACACCCTTATGCCCAAAAAGCACCGTCACCATGTGGTGACGGCGCTTTTCAGGAACAAATTCAAAAATGCGGCTTATTGGAATCCCCTATATCATAGGGGGTTCGCTTTTAATATAACCCCAGCAACACATCTCTATATTTTTTTCCCTCAGACAACCCTTTCAAAACTTTCAAACATAGGTGGCCGCAGATTGGTGGATCGTCATAATTTTGAAATCTCCACTTGTTCTGTTCTATATTTTTATAACCCAGATATCTATCTAAGGCTCTTGGTGGAGGTAGCTTTCCATAAGAATCAAAGTAATATTTCTCATCCTTATTTTTATAGTATGCGACCCAATGGCTACCTTCTTCATGGTAGTTTTCTAAATTTATTATCCCACACTCTTTCTCTCTAATTTTTTTAGGTAGCTGATCTTTCATGAAAACACCTCTAAAATTTTTTATCTTGAGAACTTTCACTAATCTTTCTATATCAAGATTGGTTAGCGGTAAGATTTGGTCTTTTTTTTTTTAAACCAGACCCAGATTTATTTTTCGCTAATTTTTCCATCTCAAGGTTATGTCGTTTCGTTTCTTCTTCTTCAGCGCTCTGATGTTGTGATGTCTTGACGGCGTTTGCGATGGCAGCACTACCACCTGCAAGAGCTCCAAGAGCTGCAAGGCCTGCGAAAAGTAGGGGTAGGAACCCACCCGAATGATTTCTTTTCAACTGCTCATAACTTAATTCTAATATAAGACCCTTTCCTAAGGCTCTATTTTTATTAAAACTTTCTTTTTGACTTTCAGTTAACAGTAACTCAAAGTTGCCACTTTTTTCAATCTTTTTGTAGGACAGAAAAATTTTAACAGACCGCTTATTTTCGTACGCAGTCTTAATCTTTTTTATCTGACCTTCAGATAAAGTCACCAATGTGTTGATCATGTCACTTCTTTATATTTAGACCCACAAACTTGTACTCGTTTTGAATGTTCTGCTTCATACTCTCATAATTTTTTATCTCCTGTTGGATGTCGAAAAATTCTTGCTCTGATATCTCTCCATCATTGATCGCCTTATTAAATTTTTCTTCAAGTGAATTCAGTTTAGACCCCGCCAACAACATGATTTCTGAATGTTTGCTGATTTTTTTAGTTATCAGACTGCTCATCGACTTTAATACTGCTGAACAAGCTGTCAACCCTACAACAATCGGAGCACTTATCGGTGTGATAACTGGTACAGCGATAGTTCTCCCAGTTATCCCCAACTCAAAAATTAACAGGAACGCTTCTATTCCCAGAAAGATGTTTGAGGCTCTAGTATACTTTTTCTTAAGATTATTTCGTGCTTTTATTTCTTCGTCTAGATACTTATACTTTTCTGTTATACGGTTTATTCTAAACTCATCCATTTATTTAAGGTGCACAAACGAACTTCACTCCTGCGTTAGATACGTAGTAGCGATACTAGTACCAGCAATCCAAGCCAAATCAAAAGCCATACAACCCTAATCACACACTAAGATAGCGTGGTTAGGATTTTTCATTCTTAAAAGTTTATGCGCCTTAAATAAAGGATGAAGTTTAAAAAATTGGATCCGAAAAAAAATTACAACATAGATCCAGCTCCCAACACACAAGAAAAGGTGAACAAGACGATTTTCCCCTTACCGTTCAGGTGTTTAATTGTAGGAACTTCAGGGTGCGGGAAAACCACCTTACTCTATAACATAATAGCAAAAGAATGGGGTATACCTTTCCATTCTTTGTATATCTTTTCAAAGTCGATAGAGCAGGAGGTTTACAAGGACTTGAAAAAGGTGTATGATAAGTTGTCGGTGGAAGAAGGCGAAGAGATAGCACATTTTTATAACAACTGTGAGGACATTATTCCAGTCGATGAATGTGAACCAAACAGTCTGATTATATTCGATGACTCTATTAATATGAGACAGCAGTATATCATTAAAGAATACTTTGTTAGAGGGCGCCACAGAAAAATATCTTGCGTTTATTTGTCACAATCTTACACTAAAGTCGATAAGCAGCCGAATAGAGGTAATATTAACTTTTTATGTTTATTCAAACAAGACCACAAGTACTTGAAAGATCTTTACGATGAGTATGTTGGTTCTGATTTCACATTCGATGAGTTCAAATCGATTTGTAGATCGTGTTGGAGCGAAAACTATGGATTTCTATCCATAGATATTACGAAAAATTTAAACAAGGGTAGATATAGAAAAATGTTTGATTTAGAAATACATTCACAAGATGTAACTTATTTTTAATGGTAACTTTACCATTAAAAATACATCACTCAAAAAGTTGGTTGTTGCGCACCCAACCAACTTTTAGATGACAATCATTCCGAAATCATACCTGATGTATGCATAAAATTTCTCACGTGTTGATGTTTCTCTAAACTTTACTTGGTCGAGAGCTCGTCCTGGCTTGAGCAGTGCGCGAGAGGTGTAGCCGATGGCACAACCATCCGTTTCTGTTCTTCTTCTACCACCATCTATCACTACTGTTTGAATTCCTGTAGGAGCCCAACAATAATCGATCTCCCACGAGAAAGATGCTCCGAATACACGATCAAACCCAATTTTAATCTCTCCCAAACATCTGGATATTTCATCAAGAAACATTAAAGGATATCCTTTATCAGTGATGTACTCTTCTAAAACCATAGAACAACCCAACACTTCGTTACGTTCAATGATTATTTTTTCATAAGGTCTTAGTAGATCTATCTTATTGATCTTATCTTTGTTGGTATTCAAGATGTCTATCGTTAGATCGAAAGCTGTTTGATTCATAACTTCGAAATAGATCTCTCCATTCTCAGAACCTACGAATCGAACAGTGTTTTCATGAAGGACAGGTGTGAGAGGTCTGGTGGTGCGTCTGTTCATAATTCTTATAGACGCTAGCACCTCTGACCCATTTTTTAAATTTAACGTCTGACCCATTTATTTATAGTCTGTAAACTAAACGTTCAACGTTCAACGTTGAACGCTGAACGTTGAACGTTGATCGTTGAATGTTGAACGTTGATTGTTGAACGTTGAACGTTGAACGTTGAACGCTGATCGTTGATCGTTGATCGTTGAACGTTAAACGTCTATTAATCAATCGTTTGAATAGTTTGTGTTTATATAATAAAGATGGTACATGAATCTACGTTTGAAGTAGCACGTAAAAGATATAAACGGGCTCAAGTTGAAAAATTTAAAGAGTCTGAAAAAGAACAAAAAAAATTAACAGATCCAGAAGATCTCGAATCAGAATCTCCCGGTGAGATACCCATGGAATCCCATGGGCATCTTTTAAAACAGCAGACTGTTAAGGAAGCTAAAAAAACAATAGAACTCAGAGAAAATTTAAGAGATATACTTAAACAAACCCAGGCTACTGAAATCAGTGATAAAGAAAGTAAGGAAGAAGAATTTAGGCCTATAACAAAGCTGTTGGAAAAAGTTGAAAAAGCCGTCATACAAACCGATGAAGCCTTGAGTAGAAAGTTAGAACTACTGCCTAAACTTAAACCTAAACAGTTAAAGTTTGACTCCTCTGAAGAACCCAAACCGTTACCTACCACACCAGAAGCTGAAGATGTTGAAGAAAAAAGCATCAAGGCAATCTTGGGAGCACCTGGTAAAAATTTTGGTCCCTTGCCTAGAAAATACTTACCTTTTCCAGACAATAAATTCGGTATCTGGTTCGATGATGAAAATTTTTATATCGGCAACAAGGAGAATAAAATTCTGATTGATGGTAACGATCTGATCGTCAACGATCAGAGATACAAGGGATCACATGGGCTTTGGAGACTTTTGACCAAACCAAACAGAAAAAAATGAGCCAAGAAACGTATGATACTTGGTGGACTAGCAGAGAAAATTTTTCTGAAAAGGACTTGGCTTCGTACAAAGAAATTCTTATCACAACACACTCCATGTATCAAGGTAACAATCCA
>Ga0209629_10001543_pt1 | contig 14756 bp, 15 predicted proteins | sample TergutCu122P5_FD_187286 | JGI IMG/M metagenome (GOLD analysis project Ga0209629, IMG submission 187286) | Cubitermes ugandensis P5 segment gut microbial communities from Kakamega Forest, Kenya - Cu122 P5 (SPAdes) (version 2) | ecosystem: Host-associated > Arthropoda: Insects > Digestive system...
AAAAAGCAAAAATCTTAAATTCCTATTACGCATCCTTCTTTTGCTGCGATCGTAATATCCTGGAAATAATATTAGCCAACTGGGATGAAATCTTTATTATTAACCCTTGAGTTATTAGAAAATGATTAGCAAAAGTTGGGAAAAACAAATCAGTAAGGACCATTGGAGTTCCTTGTGAAATTCTGAAATTGGGTTGGGAAGCCATAACTCCTTATCTAGCTAGACTACTTGAAATATTATTAAACAGTGCTAACAACCCAAGGGACTGGAAAATAGCCACAGAGTTTCATATTCACCAAGGGGGTTATCGATCGGCATTCTCAAACTATAGACACATAAGCTTAACTTCTGTGGTCTGCAGGCAAATGGAACACGTTATAGCAGGGTATTTGAGGCAAGTCTGGGATAAGAATGATTGGTTATACGAGGGAGAGCATGGGTTTAGACAGGGATACTGTTGTGAATGTCAAGTCATCACGTTGTGCCAGGGCGCAGCGTACTGTTTGGACGAAGGGGTCGGTATAGATGCGATCATAATAGAATTTTGTAAGGCTTTCGACTGAGTTCTTCATGATCGGCTGCTTACGAAACTGGCGGCCTCGGGCGTGGATTGGAGGGTAGTCGATTGGGTAAGGGATTTTCTTGTAGGCTGTACACACAGGGTAAGAGTAGGAGAGCAACTATTTAAGGAAGTCAAATTAACCTCCGTTGTGCCGCGAGGAAGCCTTTTCGGCCCACTATTGTTTCTAGTGAACGTAAATGATATTTGGAGGAATATCGACTCGAGTATTAGACTATTCACTGACAACTTTATAATTTATAGAAAAAACACAAATAAAAAGACATAATAAATTTCCAGAAGGATCTGAACACATTGGGGGAATGGGTGGTGGAGAAAGGGATTAAAGTAAATCCCACTAAATGTAAGACAATAAGATTTACGAGATCTCGTGTAAAAAATTCACTGGGTTACTGTTTGTGACCAAAAAATTCCGGAAGCGAGCAGTTGTGAATACTTGGAAATAATGTTAAGAAGCAATTTAAACTGGGTGGACCAAGTAAATTACACAGCGCAAAAAGTCTGGAAGACACTTCACTTTGTAATGCGTGTTCTCAAAAAAGGAAATAGAAAAAAAAATTATCCTACACGTCTTTGGTACTTTAATGTTTGAAAATTGTGGCCTTCAGATTTGAAATTTATTACATCTTGCTACAACGATGTTACTGATTGCAATTTTAGGAAATTCGTCAGTAAGTTCAGTGCTGTATGAAATATGTGTAGTTTGTAGAATTTTGTGATGTACTAACTGCCAAGTTATTGAACCATAGCTATGTAGAGTTAGATTCAGCAGTTCACCGCACCCTGACATATGTATCACTTCTAATATTTTGTTGAGTATCAATGAACTAAGTCACTGAACGCTAGCTACAGTGTAGTTTAATCAGCAGAGTAATGCACTGAGAAAAATGTAAGAATAAGCCGAACCGCTCAATATAACCCAACGTAACGATAATTGACCTTTCACTCACTTGTCTGAAAGCAGTGCGCATTACATGTTAATTACGACGTCCTGGTGAAAGGGGCTCCTGGCACAGTGTCCTGAACGAGTTGTTCCATGTGTGTAGAATGGGTTTGGGTTTTCTCATCATACGAAGTAAGCTGTGCTGAATACATTGGAAATCATAATTTGACATCTTTTGCAACCAATTCAGCAGTTTCGTCTAATATTGGTTGATTTAATTATCTAAATTCGAAATTATAAATTTTGGGTTTTACTGAGTAAGGTGAAGGCAGTTATTTTAATTTATTGTTGAACTTTAATTTGTCATTTTAATTTATTGTTCTATAGAAATTTCCAAATTGCAATATAGCTTTTAGATTAATTTTCTAGATTAAATAATTAGGCAATTTCCTTCACCCGTGTAGTTTATATTTACTGGACAATCTATTTATAACCTCCCAGGTGTCTGACAGATAAATCGTGTCAATATAAGTTTGTTTAAGTGGAATGCATGATATAGTGGTTTATCCGTTCCCCACCACTTTAATAATGTAAAGGCGGATGGGTGGTAGCAAATAGATTGTGAGGCTAAACCGAAGAAGTCAGAATAGTCATAGTCTCATTCCGTAAAGTGTCTTTGCTAGCGGAACATAGCCGAGGTCTAACTGTTATTCTAGAAACGGCATTACAGTACGTCCTATTCTTGAGTATGGTTCTGTATGATGCGATCCATGCACAGAAGGAAAGATAAATGCATGAGACCAGGTACAAAAGAAAGCTGCTCAATTTACAAATCATACGAAGGATTGTGCCTGGGAAACCTTGGCTCAGCTTAGGACGATAACACGTTCATGTGCACTTTTATAGCGTACAGTGGGGAACGGGCTTGGAAAATTATACGTGACAGGTTCCGAATGGCTTACTATTTGAGTAGGGTATATAATGTTCGGAAAATTAGGGACAGGTAACAAAGAACAAATGTCGGGAAATATTCCTTTGTAAATAGTACCATTAGGAACTGGAACAAAATACCAGATGAAGCGTTTGGGCTTTCCCGTTTAAACCTAAGAGTTTTAGGAATAGATTTAAGAAACAATTATAAACGGGGTGAAATGAAAGGTATAGAATTGTGGCGGAAATCATCTATATGTGCAGTGAAGTGAAGTGAGGTGAAGTGTAGTGATGTGAGGTGAAATGGATCGGTAGGAAATTTGAATGGGGTTAAGCCAAATGAGAGGGGAGCGAATTGTAGTGGGGTCAAGTTTAAATGGGAAGTAGTGAAGTGTCGACAAGTGTAGTGATGTGGCGTTAAGTGTAGTTAGGTGAAGTTTAGTGAGGGTCTTAGTAACAGGGTGTCTAACATTATTAGAAGATATACAGATCGTTTTTTATAAATGTGTTTCATTTTGTAAGTTATGTATTTTTATTGTTACATTTATGTACTCTTATTGTCATATATGTTCTGTAAGGTATATTTCTTTTCATCGCCCAACTGGCAGTCTTCGGCCACCCTGATTGAGGTTTATGCGTGCTTTTTCCTCAGTTGTAAGGTAAATGTCAATGTAAACTCGCAAAGACGTGGCACGGCCCGCACTCTTCCCAAATTAATTACGTTGTTCTACGTATTGATTGTGTGTAAATGTGTACTGTACTACTGCTACCGGGTGTCAGCCCAATTACAGTTAACAAATATATCAAATCATCAACATACACCTCTAAATCCAAAACCAAACTCCCCCAGTAGTTCTTTACATTGAGCTTTAACAGCTGCCCCAAAACAGCACTAATAAGGAAATCCATGATATGGATATCCACCAGAAAACCTAAATCTAAACGTAGAAAAACTTGTCCAGAAATATTCCGGGAGAGGCTTTATAGGTTATATTAAGAATAAAAATGTTGAATTCTAATTTGTGATGTATAAAAATTAACAGATTGCGGGGCAATTTGTACAGCGTAAAATTATAAAGCCTAACGTGAAAGCAATTCTAAAATACTGAATGTTGCATATAGAAATTTATAGGCATAAATAAATGTCTGACAGTGTACTGCTGTGAACGTTTCACACTCTCTCTCTCTCTCTCTCTCTCTCTCTCTCTCTCTCTCCACACATAACACTTTAGCAATGACTGATATTATTCTGATTGAGACCGAAAAAACTTTTCTAAATTTGTAGTAATATTAAAACGTTACTAACTACACACCAACAGCTGACACTGTACAGTTAGATGTGCATGTGGCACGTATTGCGAAGGATAAAATACACATTTTACGTCAATTTAACACTCTCATTAATTCTCAGCTTTTCAGGACGGTCAAACATTTGGGGTGTAATGTTCATTACAGCTGAAATGTCTACATTTTTACATATAACAAGTTGTGTTTAATTCTCATCTTCTTGTGTTCTACAGTGAACAACGTCATATCATACACCAGGGATTCTGCAGTAAAAGGTAAGATTACTGGAAATTTTGAACCTTCCCACCCAGTAGGTAATTATAGATTAAAATGCTTGACAAACAGCGTCATAGTGTCACCTGGACAATGTAAAGATTATCGATCACAAAACGTTTCATTTGAACCCGAGAATTAGTTTGGCTAATGTGATATATTGAGACTTTCACAGGTCCATGAAAACAGGATTGATTAACTTTTTCAACAGCCATTCAATATATCTAACACATTTCTCTTTATGACAACGTTAACTCAACCCAGACATTGACCAGTATACTTTCTGAACGACCTCACAACTGGAGTTGGTATTTGTGGTGCTTAGCTCCACAGCGCTCATTGCTTTGTATTATTATGTTGATGAACAAAGGCGGCGGTTAGGGCGGTGGAGGCGGAGGCAGTGCTGTTATCAACGTCAACGTCAGTGGCGGTGGGGGTGGCGGAGGCGCAAGCGGAGGCAGTGGGGGCGGCGGAGGCGGTTCGCACGGCGGTGTAATAAGAAGTGGGAATAATATTACTGTCAATAAATATACTTGTAAATGTACTTGAGTAATTTTCGTAGCCATTAACCGACGTATTACCAATAATTATTACACTTAAGTTGTATGAAAAATGCATAAGCATCAAGAAGCAACCTCTCTGTCAATAAGATACAAAAAATCCCCTTACGATTCAATCAAAGCAAAGTGATTAACACTGACAGCAGCTCACTTCCCAATAAAACTACAAGAACAAGTGGCGTGCTGTAATACTGCTGTTTCAGTAGTATACCTACAGCACTGGTCGCTCCCTGGCCTTCGACTTTTTCAGGTATTTCTTCAGGTGGCCACCACGCTCCCTACGCCCAAGCCCCACCGCTTTTTCTAACCTAACCCTAAGTAGGGAATTAGTACTAACCTCAGCTCCTGCATTGGGCACCCCTGAATTGACGCCGTGTTGTTTTTTGTGCTTAAACGTGGGGCACCCTGAAAAAATACCCAGGTTAAATATTCGAAGCAGAATCTCCGAATACCTCAGTGCCAAAAAAAGTTTGCCCTTGGGTATTTTTTTGGCCCGGGACATATTAGTTTATTTTTGGGAGGGTTTCCTCCACAGAGGTTTTCGGGCCCCCGGGCAGGGAAGGATAAGCCCCCACTCTGAGCTTTTTATTTTGGCTCCTCAAAGGACGTTTTCGGGAAGGATGAGTAGAGTGTTAGGTTATTTGGAAGGAGGGAGGGAGATGTTTCCCAGCCTCGCGCTAACAAATCGTTAGCGCACCGCTCTCTTGCTGTTTCCTTGCTTATATTGGGTCTCCGCGATAGGGCAATTGACGGGGAAATGCGACTGTAACGCCGCCCGCGGCAGTCCAGAGGTACTCGTGCCTAGCGCCTCGTTGCAGTGCCGTCGTGTTGTTTGGTACTACACCACTCCCTCTAAAACTAACCTTCCCCTCTGTAACTTAACCTAACCCTCCGTAGTGATTGGAAATTGATGTATGTGAATAATATTTCATGACGTAGCAGTGCCGTCGTATTGTTTGGTATTTCATTGTTATTACGTATTATTATTATTATTGTTAATTCTTGTTTACTCCATGTATCAGGACTTTTATCTCGGTTACCTCATATTGATATTAACATGTTTTTTCATCTTTTCTAATCCATTGCCTAACTGGTTAAATTTTTGTTTTCTTCTAGCTCCCCACCCCACCAAACAAATGTTGTCAAGTGTCCTGGTTTTGGTGTTTTTAAAAATGGAATCCCTGGCAATGTACAGCCCTCATTGCTAACAGATATAAGCAAGTGCTTTGCTACATCGACTCAGTCAAATAACTTGTGCAGTTGATAAAGCGAGACGAGATGTTCTCATCTTAGAAAGGCCTATCTACACACGTGACGTTCACAGTTTTGCTAATCGCTACACAAACAGTTCTGCACTCAAGAGTGCCACACATAGGCTTACCGTCTCTTGGACCGCGCGTCTATCATGATTCTCAGTCGAAGATAGACTATCGTTTGTTAGATGTCATTACTGTCTTCATCCTCTCCACTCAGACATTCTTAGCAATTTATCATTCTCTTGTATTGTTTATGTGGTGGTATATTTTTTATGCTCCTGTTTAATTTTGTTAATTATATATTTTTATTGTTATGTTTATTTACTCTTATTGTTATGTTTACGTATTCATACTATCATTTATGTTCCATTCTGTGTATTCTGTTTTATTGTGTTGTTCTGTGTACTGTTCTTGTGTAAATGTGTACTGTACTGCTGCCACCGGCTGTCAACACAATCACAGTTAACAAACTATATCACATCACATCACTATCACACTCTCATTTCACCCACTTGAACCGTACAGTTCAGTAAGATTCGTTACATACATACCAAAGAATTCCCCAGACCTAATCCACACACAACAAGATTAAAATATAACTATCTACTATCTGAAATCCTATATACACAGCTGTTACATCGACGTGTACAATATCAATTATACTTCATAACTTATATGTATTAAAACTACATGTTTCGGCCACTACACGACCATTTCGATATCAATTCCATACATACTTGAGCTGAAAACGGCGTTTTTACCTCGCCGAAACATGTAGTCATAGTATATATATAAAAAATGGTATATCTAGGATTTTGGCACCCGGGGCGAGTGATCATAATGGTGGCTCCTAACGAAAATTATGAATTTTGTAGAAATTAAAATGATGTATTCAATCGCCTTTTATCTTGGCTCAGCGGTTTAAAGTTTATTGAGCGCAGCAAAATCGAATATAATATTCATTTTGTGGCCGAATTTGCCGGCCCTTTGAACCGGCCGCCCGCTACGGCGGCACCACTCACAGCCCCCTAACTACACACCTGTATACGTGTTATGAAACATAACCTGATTTTGTACTTGTGAATACAATAAAATTTTACGAATTATATATAATATTACAGCCCCTTTTGGTTTTGGCGGTGTTGCTCCCTGAGGATGTCGGTCGACAGCCGAAACGTGTAGGAGAGTGGCCTGTAATCAGGGGCGGATCCAGGTTTTGTGGGGCCTGAAGCTTATAAATTATCGGGACCCACTTTAAAAAAAAAGAAAACAAATTACGAATACAAAATTGGGTACGAAAGGGAATATTTATTTAGAATGAGAAAAGAAATCACAACGAATTATAAATTTATAAAAAGCTGACGGATACAACAAACATCACAAAAACCAAAAAAATAACACAATATTTTTATTAATTAACTGCCCCACACAACTCTGCAATACCTACCCGTTTGTTGATAAATATCTTAGTTTTGCAGATTTTTAAAAATGTATGACAATGTGAACACATTACTAGGGCCCCTCCCAGGGCATTTTAAGAGGCCCGTCCGAGTGAGAGGGCCACAAACTTAAGCTTTGTTAGCTTCCACGGTAATACCGCACATGTCTCTCAATATTATAGTAATCTGTAGGTGCTTATTGCTGGTTGTGTAATAACAAATGAAGACTGTAGGCTAGTGTACTGACGGCAGTGGAGCAGTCTGTGTTTTTAGAATGCCCGCAAAGGCTGTCACATTTTGTTCCTTGCTGTATAGACGGTCTTGTTTGTGCAGATGCTATTCTACATTCAGAACCCGAAGACGGGCATGGTGCTGGATGTTAAGGGAGCTACGGGGCCGGACGTGATGATGCATCCCTTCCATGGGGACTCCAACCAGCTGTGGGAGTACAGAAACCGAATGATATACAGCAAGTTGAACGAGTGAGTACAGCACATGTCCCGTGACTGCGGTAAGATACCAAGTTGAGATACGTACAGTGTCAGCAGCTTGTTCTGAGTGCAGGACGTCCCAGCAGCTTCCTGAATTTTGTTACGGCAAGACACGCTCACGTGACATGCGCTTAGCCTAAAAATTCAGTCGCATTTCCTGCGCCCTCTTATTACGACAACTATAGAACCTTAGCAGATAAAGTGCGTCGTGAGTAAAGTGCGATACGTTTTTCTCCAAAACCTCTTATCAATATTTTCGATCCAGTAATTATTCTGCTTGTCTGGAACCGTGCGGAGAAGAAAGTCATGTACTGTTGTCGACCCACGAGAACGGAATTGACCTTGAGAGCGTGTACGGTTCCCCTTATGTCGCCTTAAGTGGAGGTAACAAACGACCGTCAGTCAGTCTGTGATCAACATAACATCAGCGACAAAACACTCAAGAATTTTCTTTAGATTCTGTGTGGAATAACTTAACTAAAAGCTGTCTGAAACCCCAAGTTTTAGTATTTAAATTTCTCCATGTTGCGGACAGTAAACTGGTTCACAGTAATTATTGCAGCAGCTGCACAACAGTTAAAAGGCGGTATTTTTACAAGCATACGATTATCCTTCTACATTTATCGGCCTACATTACTTCTCCTTCGTTTGTAAAGAACTTTCCTGAAGAGGGACAGTGTATGTCGAAACATGCAGAAGTACCTTGTGCTTATAAACTGGTGTCTGTTTATTGTTGTGTAATTGTTGGAATAGGTCTTGTACCCCAAATTTTAGCTGAAATTGACCCAAAATGTCGACTTTACGCAAGGCTATCTTTGTTATTTGTCGAGCAGCTCAGTTATGTTTGTTTGTTTGTGTGATTATTTAAACAGTACGATGTTTGTTAGGCAGTCATTCAAAGAGGCATTCGAGAAATTGACCGGGTAAGCTGCCACGTACTGGGTCTATGAACGTCACCCACGTGTCGTTTTGTTCAATCAAACGTTCTGGTCCAGGATATAGCAGTCCGTACCGTCACTACGATACTGGTTAAACGATCAGGGGTTCGATTTCAGGCAGGGGCAAGAGAATACTTTTTCTTCGCCAAAAACTGCAGACCGACTCTGGAGGCTACGAAGTATGTTCATTGCCTACTGAGATTCTTTTCCGGGGGTAGAACGCCCGGAGCGTTTTGTTTACCTTGCCAATCCAGGGTCGAAGGTAAGAATAAGCGGATTTATACCTCTGTTCCCCCAACAGGCCTTGATGGCTTGGACAGGGACAACATCTAGTATGTTTTGTGATTTGCCAGAGGAGCGGCCATTGCTAATTCATTCAGCCAGTCAGGTACATATATGTTTAGACTACCAACGTTCTAACAGCGGATGATATGACGGGTGTCTTCGGGAATGTGACACCGCGTAGCCTGGTAAAAATATTACAGTTTTGTGGAGAAGCAGACTGCCTCCATTTTAAGGTAGCTGGTTCTTCCGAAACTTCTCATTTATACCGTACTTATGGGCTACACATTCCCACAAGACTGGGTTTCTCATAAGCAAGCTGCCATTTATTCATTAATTCATACATTCGTGTAGGCAGTAGGAGAATCAGTGAGACAGCGCAAAGTGGTTTACGTTACACAAAACCAGAAAAATGTTGAAGTGTGGAATCTTTGTGCCCAGATTGGTGCTGGAAGTGAAGCTGGGATTCAACACTGTGATCATGTCTAAACCCTACGGTGGCCCCAGACAGCTGTGGGACTTCGATGCAGATGGCACAATCATAAACAGATTTGGAAGTGTACTGGATATCAGTGGTAAAAAACCTGAGCCCGGGACCCCCGTCATCGCAGTCTCTAAGCATGGTGACTGGAATCAGATCTTCAGGGTCATGCCAGTCAGCGGGTGAGCAGCACAGCAGTGAACTTGTTCCCTCCTGCTTCCTTTGGTTCGATAAAACGCAATGGAGAATATAGTGTTTACATTAAAATTATACTTAATTTTGTCTGCAATGATTATACAGATGTTTGTAGATTTGTTGTAAAAATCCCGATTGAATTTCAAAAATAGATTGTTAAATAAATCAGTCTTCTTCACAAACATCGGACCTCAATAACTCCAGCAAACAACTTTGTACTAAGACGCTCTACTCAATGCAATAACAAATTGAACTGACCTGTGCTGCTATCTAGAGGACACTATGGACCCTATGGCTATGGTGGACACTGTGGTGTTGTCTCGAGCATATCTTGGCGTATTGTCACCTTCCGATAGTATTCATAACTGACTATGATGTAAATAACGAACATACTTAACAACATAGTAACAAAAAATCAAATTTAAGTTCTTACATGTAATATGAAATTCCGGTGGACGTTTATCTGAATGGTGCAGATAGTGTGCCAGTAAAAAAAATGGGTGATGTTGACTAGAAACACGCGGGAAGGCAAAATAATTTGCATGCTATGTGCATATGTGTGCAGTTGGTCCATTTGGTAAGTGAGATTTTTATATTCACGACTGTTTCTTCAGAAATGTACTCGAAAATTACCTGTCTTTTTCCATCTCGTCTATGATTCGGGCTGTAAAGTGCCTTTTGTATGTGTTTGATTGAAATCGCCAGTTTCACGTTGTTTATAAGAGACCATCAAAATTTATAATCCAAAAAATAATTCAGAGCAAACGAGACCGAACTGACGGAGTGTTTACAGACCGAACTGACGGAGTGTTTACAGACCGAACTGACGATTTGTTTACGGACCGAACTGACGGTGTGTTTACAGACCGAACTGACGGTATGTTTACAGACCGAACTGACGGAGTGTTTACAGACCGAACTGACGTGTGTTTACAGACCGAACTGACGGTGTGTTTACAGACCGAACTGACGGGGTGTTTACAGACCGAACTGACGGTGGGTTTACAGACCGAACTGACGGTGTGTTTACGGATCGAAATTATTTAGTGATTTTCACGTAATGATTCTCGTCAAAATTTTTCAGGTGATCAAATCAAGAAGAACGAGAAAGGGGGGGGTTCTTAATCGTATAGAAGATAAGAGAAGTGCAAGATGAATTTTGGTGGGGAATATATGGTGTGGGATAAAATAGTTCCAAAACAACTAATCAATAATAACCCCATCCTTCATTCATTTCATGATATCTCTTCAATCCGAAAAGCACTCAAATTCTGTACTCCCACATATACAGCAAATCATCCGGTTTGGATACTGTTCTGAATAATCACATTACTTCTGTAGTGGCTGCGTGGTTGAGTTCCACGCTGCCGCTATTTTGGGGGGGGGGGAACTGCCTTGAATCAAGGGCTGTTTTCCCTGTGAAATTTGGGGGGTGTCTAAATTGCAAGCCCTTTGTTTGGTAGTGTTGTGACGGAGTCGGCCTGCGTGGTAATTATGGGGCAGGGTTGTTACCCCTTTGAATATGTATGCTGCCACCGTGTTTGAAGGGAGAGGAAAATATAGTGTAGTATCGGTTCGGTACTGTAAAGTTTTTCTCTCGTCGTGAACTTGGAAGTTAGGAAGTTTGCGCGCTGTTACTGCCTGGTGACTGCTCTCAGTTACGTGAGAAATACAAGCTTGCATTTATTACGCGAATGCGCTTGGCTGATAGGAGCTGTGGAGTACCCGTATAGACAAACTCAAAACATCAGACTATGCCTATATTCTACACAAGGTAAATTAATTAACACACTCACAGCTATTTACAGTTATCTCAGCGGTGCTGTTGCGGACGGCGCGTAATTGCTTTCCCTTATTTCGCGTCTAATTTCGTCACGTTAATTTAGCGTCCCTAATTCAGTATTTATTCCAGCGACCAAAGTACGAGTATTATGTTCGTCAACGCACTTCACATACCTGTGATAATGGTGATCCATATGGCGGTGATACACATGGCACTGACTGAACTGTTTTCTTATACAGTAACTGCAACTTCTTGGTTCTAACTTTCATTATCCCATCTTGTATATTTTCGTCGTAATAAATTACTTATTCTTATCAAACAATTTTCTGTTAGTTACTTTAATTAAACTTATCCCCGAATCTTGTACTTTAACAATGGTGCTAACTGCTTCATAGGAAGCCAGTAGTATTACCGACGGCTCTTTCCGACGCCAACCAACACTCTTGAAGATCTGTCCCCGACTGACTTCTCTTCCTGTCGACAAAGCCAAGCCAAACAGCGTCCTTTTCCAGTTTTAACTGGTAAATCCTACTTTCAGCAAAACTTCACCGTGAGATCTACTGACTACACTTTTCGCAATTACTAAAACAACGCAAAGTTTGCTGAGGCGTCCGTTCTCACAACAGCAACTCGCCGGAAGCTGCTAAGCAAGTCTGCAGTACAAGTAGACTCATTAAAAATAAAAAATACAAAGTAAAAAAATACCCAACAATGCATCGCTGAAACTACCATTGTTCCCTCGTTCCTGTAGTTGCCACTACACTTCCATCTTCAGACAGCCTCCTGAAGACACAAGCAGTATATTCCTCCGAAACACTGCTCCTCAAACAACATATTATTTTAACCAAGACACTATGATTTTTCTTCACCACTGTAAAAACCTATAGTAAAGAACTTTGAAACATAAATTAGCAAAGTTTTGGATGGTTCATGTTGGTAATACTGAATGACAAGTACCACATTATTTTCTTTACCAACACAGTATTTAATGCTGCAGTGCTTTGCACCACTTCTGTGTTACAGTATATTTTACTTCCCTAAATGAAAGAAGAAAGGAAAAAAAGATAACAAAATTAAAGCCTCTAGGCCATTCTGAAATGCAAAATATGTAAACGGATTTATAGTCAACACAAGTGTCAAAGTTATATGAAACTCTCAACACATTTATGAAAAAATATAACCACATATACCATCAAACATAACACATTTTAATAGCTATAGTTGTTACATCATACATGATGTTTTTAAATTTATTGGTGAACAAAATATGTGTAGAGTTCTAAGTTCTACTGAAATTATATTATGTTCAAAAACCACACACACACACAAAATATTTATATTTTACAAGATTTAAAAATGTAATATCTATGAATTAAACAAATGTAACTTAATTTCTAAGAGTGGTTACAGATGAACAGCACAGCACAGCACCACTGTTAACATCAATGCACATCCCCCCCCAAAAAAAAGTACAACACAAACTGCAGAATTCAATAAATATACTTACAAATAGAAGAATAAATAATATTGTGTTACTTGTACAGGTCATACAAAAGTCATGAGCACGTTACATATAGTTAAGTTGGGTGGTGTGGCTGTGCACAAAGATAGGGCTGTTTCAACAGGCGCTTTTTCACTAAATGTGCATGACAGTTCATACATCATGTCAGCAAAGAAAGCTGTGCTCAAGGTATGCACTTTAAGCTGCAAATCAACCAATATGCAACTCACAGACTTTTATAACCCTGGTGGCCAAATACAAATCCAGTCTTCTTGTTTGGAGACAGCACAATATTTCAATCCAAGCTGTCACTTTCTACTACTTTGTTGAAGCTTTCATCATCATTAGCCAACTTATAAGTCACTGTATTTGCAGCATGTATCATGTCTTGTCATGTTCAGGTACGTATGTCATGTTCATCTGTACTTCACATCACCCACCTTCTGATACTGGCGCCACCAATGCATACACATAACAATTAACTGAACTTTTGATATTTCTCCTTCACCAGAAATTCGGTCACTGTACACTGGCAAACAAATGTCACTGATTGCCACACATTTTACAGAACACTGCAGAAACACTAATTAAAATGCACATGCACCAAACTTGCATTCGTACCCAAGAGTAATTTTCTCGTTGCTCATATAAAAGGCCATGTTCTCCTGTATATGACACTAATGTGTGTAACTGAACTATGTTTGTGACTTTGTATGACTTCCATTACTACATTAACCTGGTAATATAGAGCATATTTACATTAATATGTATACACAGACTGATGGCTGGAATGCAAGGCCTGACTTACTGCTGAGATAAAATCTGGAATTTCCTCTTTAAGACCTTCTGCCTACTAGCTTTATTCACCGACCGGTTAATCCTTGTGAAACCTCTCACAGTTTCGTCCTCTATTCTTTGGTAGTGAAAAGAACAACCAGCTGACTTAAAACAGTCAAAGTTAAGTCTCTTTTTATAGCATCTCTGACATACATTTCAAGTGACTCTAAGTGAGCCACCATTAACATACATAAGACAACAGACGCGATCTTTATCAGACATTGTCTGAATAATGTCCTTGAGTGCATTAAACACACGGATATTAAAGCCCGACCCAAATTGGACATTGTTTAGGAGGGATTGTAAGGTTCTTTTAGAAGGTAGAGAAAATAGGACCGGAGAAATGAAGAGGTTCTGGGGTTACGCTTTAGGATAGAGGAAGGTAAAAATTTTCCTTGTAATTCCACCTCTTGCCATTAGACTCATGCTCAATTTTCCTAACAAAGATTCCAAAAACTTGAAATACGAGGCACGTTTTTAAAGTAAGGTCCGGTTTTAAATTGCCGCCCATCGGCTTTACGGTGCGAAAGCGCGCTTGCGCAGGATCATACATGTGTTCATTAGCTAATGTCTGCCATTTTGTCGCAGATCGGTCCTTGTTTTATGTCAAGAAAGAATGAATCACAATGTGCGCTGCGATAAATAATCCCGCCAGCTGCGAAGTTCGCGCAGTGTTTCGGTTTTTGTTAGCAAGAAACAATAATGCTGCCGAAATTCACAGGCAATTTTGTGAGGTTTATGGGCCGAATGTTATCAGCGACAGTAAGATTAGGCAATGGTGTCGTTTGTTTAAAAAAGGGCGTACGAATGTCCATGACGAAGAGCGCAGCGGTCGGCCTAGTGTCATCAAAGACGATTTGGTGAAAAAAGTGAACACAACAATTCGTGGAAATCGTCACTTTACAATTTCCGAACTGTCCCTCAGTTTCCTCAAGTTTCAAGGTCAGTGATTTACGATATTGTGTCAGAGAAGCTAGGCTACAAAAAACTGTGTGCCAGATGGGTGCCGAAAATGTTAACAGACGAACACAAGCAGAAAC
>Ga0209629_10001544_pt1 | contig 14755 bp, 10 predicted proteins | sample TergutCu122P5_FD_187286 | JGI IMG/M metagenome (GOLD analysis project Ga0209629, IMG submission 187286) | Cubitermes ugandensis P5 segment gut microbial communities from Kakamega Forest, Kenya - Cu122 P5 (SPAdes) (version 2) | ecosystem: Host-associated > Arthropoda: Insects > Digestive system...
GTTGGAACTTTAATAGTGGCAACTATTTATTTACATCTGTTACAAAATAGACACATGTTTCGAAGTTTTACTCTCCTTCAATGTAGTCACCAGCATTGTGTACAACCCGTTGCCAGCGATGTGGAAGTCGTAGGATACCTTTAGCAGCGCCTGTTGTGTTGATAGTTGGAATGGAGAGGTCTACCGCCTGAAGAATCTCTGGAACAGTTCTGAAGCGAATGCCACGAAGTGGTTCCTTCATCTTAGGAATCAAGTCGAAGTCACAAGGGCTTAAACCCTCGTAGTTATACCCCTGATTTAGAATTACTTTGCAACCGCGAAATAAATTCATGAGGTGTAGAAAAAGTGGAATGTTATATGCATACACTCTTTCCGCTTGTTTGGTGTGCTGAGTCACGTCAGAAACTTTTTATTCAACTAACTTTTTAAGAATATACTAGTAGCTTACCTACTCCACGACTTCCGCACGCCTTGTTGAACCGGATGTTTACATCTGTGTTTCCAAAAACTTGCCACTAGATCCTGCCCTGGGCCAAATGAATATATACATTTCATGTAGAATCTATGTTGCTTACGCAGAATACAGCTGCATTTATGTTTCCGGCAAGGGTGTCAGTGTTGTGTTAAATTGATGTTGAACATATTTTCAATATAGACCTCGTAACAGGTTTTTTTTTTGGAAAAGTGTAAGAATTTATTCTGCGAAAAGTAGTTTTAAATGTCACAGAGAATTGTAAATCATCAACACTCCGTCAGCTAGTCTTCTATAGGTGGGTTTCAACCTGTCATAGGCCACGAAGCGCCTTAGGAAAAGTAGAGGTATAGCTCTACTCTATTTTTGACCTCTCCACTAGAAGGGGGTGAGGGGTCAGCGTCACGCCCCGGCCGCACCTTACCCCGGGAAAGACCCGGTACCCATTTTACAGGAGGCTGGATGGGCCTCAGGGCCGGTCTGGACTGGTGCGAAAAATCTCGCCCCCACCGGGATTCGATCCCCGGACCTTCCAGCCCATAGGCAGTCACTATACCGACTAGACTATCCGGCCCGCTACAGTCTTTTATAGAGTAACTATTTTGTCATAGATTAGATCAATTAAAAAATATATAGAAACTCATGCGGAGTGCACGGTTCAGTGTATCGAGTAGATGTTTTATACCTTCCAAATAAACAAGCCCCATTTTTAAGAACATCAGCCCAACTGGCGCACACATGTTCCGCACTTCGGAATCGAAGCTGTTCAAAGGGAAGGCTGAAGTTTAATCTGGAGCAGAACGTTCTGTGGACTATACCCGCACTTCAAAGGATCGCGATATGCAGGGAAACAAGTGTATGTGTACACACACACGCGCGCACGTGCGCGGTTTTAGGGGACTAGGATGGTTGACGTGATCCAACTAACAAGTGACGTGTTCAGCGTGCAGCTTACATGACAAGGGGAAATAACGGCAGGAAAAATGGAGGCATGAGAAACGACAACAGCAGAGATAGAGGGAACGGGAAGTCAGTTAACTGAAGTTCTTCATATGTTTGGAAACTAAAGGGCCGGATTCCGTGTGGTTCAGGCTGTCTTGATGCTCTTCTTGAAAGTATAAAGCTTTTTGATGTGGCTTTCATGGCCCGAAAGCGCTTCTAATAAATGAGAACAAATATCCTACCAACAGCAGTATTGAGAAGTTTCTAAGAAATGTGAGGTAAGTGAACGAAGGCGGAAAATCTTCACAGCGCAATACATGAAAGTTCAGGTGTACTTGGAGTGAATTCCGGAATAAATTCTCTATTATTTTAAAATACGTTTTATTAAATTATATGATATATATTAATTGTATCAAATATGCGAAAATTAAAGAAAATGTTTTATATTATTCACGGCTTCTACACGGATTTGAAACAATTATCAGCAGAGTTTTTGTTGTTCAAGTAGCGCAAGTTAAGTTACTATTCGTCTCTTTAATTCATTACCTAATATATAACGTACGTTTTGTTTGTTAGACTAAAAATCTAGAATCAACAACACATTAGAAACTGGCTTTATGTATACATTAATTTTATTAGTATGAATTTTATAATAACAATAAGCTTCTATCCTTATTTATTTTAGCTTAAAACTGGTTTTCTATATGCATATTCTGTAAGGGAAGTATGCTTAGTGTACCAACCAAAAATAATTACCACATAAGACAACACCAATAAAATTGCACAGTATTATAATATAAAATTTTACGATCAAAACATTAAAACTTCAATATGTTTCGACCCTCTGCAGGTCACCTTCAGGGAGGACACATCAATTATACATGTATAAAACGTGGATTTTGTGTAATTAAATTTGTTGTTGTTGTTTTATGTAGTTATTAGTTAATGAACTGACATGAAAAGCACAAAAATAATTGTGTTGGTAGAATCCTTGATAACAGCTTGGGAACTGAGACATGCCGGAGTAGTGTGTGTGTTACAGTTAGCTTTTTACTGCGTTATGCGTATGTTTGATTCAGGTTCCTTGTTATTTGGTATAAATTGATGCTAATTTAATGCAGATGTTAATCCTTCGTTTGAAATGAAAATCTTTCTTTCTTAGCTTGGACACAAAGAACAGTATAACAGGAACCATTCTCTTTTATACTTACTTAAATGTCCGTTTTGAAACAGAAATTAAAAAAACCCATTGTTTAGTAGGCGAGATCGACCCAAGTCCTCAATCAGAACAGTGAAACACCTACTCAAATACGTACGATAGTAAACCCTGTTCTGAATCGCTGTGCCTTGCAATACGGTAATATTACATGTCCTTTGCGACTGAATAGGAGTTCCTCTTACCTATTTATCTGAGGATATTGGACTATCATATCCCCAAAACATAGCTGCTTTAATTCTCCTGTAAACTTGGATGACGGGAACGTACAGAGAGTGACTGATCCCAAATGTGATATAACATCAACATTATCCTATGTAACTAAAAACATCTGGGTTTTATCCTTTAATTTACTATTTCCTACCGGCGATCTAGAACAGAACACAGAACACCTGACATGGCTTAAAGTTCATAATTTTAGTAATGTGTATAACAGCCGTGGTTCTTAAAGCTGTAAGCAAGTACACACATTTCTGCTTACGTGATTCGAATATTCATTCTCATAAATTTAGATTGGCGTGAAAAATTTCTGAAATGCTGTACCGGTCTTGAAGTTTCAGCGACTCGAAGACGCAGTACCTCTGCTTGTAGTATAAAAATAAGACAGTGGAATCACAAATTATGTTATTTCCTGTCACTATTTCTTCATTAAATACAGATTTCTTAGCACTAAGAGGCATCAAACTATCGCGAAAAATTAAAAAATCGTTACATGTTTTATAATGTAAGACTTAGTTGCTTTAACGTTAGATAAAGTCTACTTCGTCACCATAAATATAGTTACTTCGCTCAATACTTTTCTCTTGCAGTTTACTTGAATTTGCTCTTAGTTGGTTGCTATTTCCCGTAAAATATAATGAGTGCGCGGCCGAATGACTACCTTCCCTCGCTTTCTTTCAGTCCTATTCATTTCACATCTTTTAGGAGCGTATGAAATTTTTCATGAGCGGGATGAAATGTTCGCTCTCCTGCATTTTGCCTTCGTTACCCACGACACAAATCCCTTTTCTAATATCGTATTTTTAGTCTTCATCACGCCGGTTGCAAAATTTCATTGAAATTAAATACGATTATGAGTTCAGAAATAAGAATTTCATGACAGATTTCGATAGAAAAGAATTCATTACAAAAAAACTTGCTAAAGAAATAACTCCTCCAAAGCTATCCACGTAAAGTTGTACTTAGGCCGTCAGGCGTACGGACTTGTTAACGTAATTATACTAAAACTAATTAAAACTGGCCAAAATTATTTAATATAATCCTTGCCAACAAATTTCAGGGGCGGGCGTTATGAAATTGATAGGACCTTACACTTGAGTCTAAACTCACCAAATATATTGTTTAATATACTTGTAGTTAAAAACAGACAATATTCATACGTATAATGTAATACTGAAGCGCTTTCGCGTAAACATTGTCGCTGTTGAAAAAAGCAATGATTATTGCATATTCTGAGTGTGTATGTGTGTGTGTGTGTCCTTAGTTATCCAGCACGCAAAGTGTACGCGCCATATTATATTGCCATCTGTAGCCTGTTCCGGCTGTGCAAAATGTTTCCACGTTATCTCATAAACCGGCGCGATTTTCGGGGGGAAAAAAATTTCAATGAACATAAAATGTGTTTTGATTTTCTCTACAACTCCTGTCTGAACATTTTCTCATTCTAAGTAGAATTAAGTCAGTTATCATAAATTGACATCGGTCTTCATGTAATGTACCCGTTATGTCATATATTAATGAAACTTGAATTTTCTCGGCATTTTCAAAAAAACTTCAAATATGAAATGTTACGAAAATCCGTCCAGTGGGAACCGAGTTGTTTCATGCGAACGGACGGACGGGTAGACAGAGAACCAGACAGACAGACAGACGTGTCGAAGCTAATATTCTGTTTTCGCAGTTTTGAGAATGCGTTTAAAAATCACGCTCTGTATGAGATTTACACGGATACTTAAATTTCGCGTTTACAATACTTACTGAAGGTAACTATGTAACTTGAATTTTACCGTGGTTTTACCTTGTCTCATTTCCTCAGTGTGCATTAGTATTGAGGGGCTGGGACAGCGTAGTCGGTATAACGGCTGGCCACGGTCTGGACGGTCTGGGGATCGAATCCCGGTGGCGCGAGATTTTCCGCACTTGTCCAAACCTGCCCTGGGGCTCACCCAGCCTCCTGTGTAATGGGTACCGGGTCTCTTTCCCGGGAGTAAAGCGGCTGGAGCGTGGCGTCGATCACCCACCCCCGTCTAGCGCCGAAGTTAAAGAAACAGAAAGAGTAGAGTATACCTCTACTTCCCTTCTGGACCGTCGTGAACTATTCTGTGGTTAACTTTGCATTTTTACCTTTACCGTTCCATTAATATAGAGTATAGATTGTTCGTCTTTTGAATAAACATTTTCATTAAATTTACACAATCTGAAACTTATTAAAAAATAGTGTTTCTATATTCTATGACAGTCCACATGTTGATATGAATACACAAAGGAATCAGGAGAAACAGGAAGTTTTTATGAAAGTTATTTGATAAATTATAATTAAAGAATTTGGGGGACTATACGAATATACGGAATAATATTAAAATAGATTGGAGAAAAATACAGCTTGTTATAGTATAACTTGGATTAAACTGCTTCAGGACTGGGTCGAAAGTGATTCTGTAATAGTCTCAAACCAGTTTCCATAAAACCTGATATTCTTACCTGGTTGTGTTACTGTATACTTCTCATTGGATAATGTTTACAAATGTCGATAGCTTGTTAATGAAAACAGCTATATATATAATATAGGCCAATGTGTAAGACAGTAGCGTATGTGTGCCTACTTTTAGCATGTATCCATACTTTTTTTTTAAATAAACGAGCATTTACGTTCTCAGCAAGAAAGGCTTTAAAAAATTTAAGCCGCCTCCTCTCTAGTTACCCAACATTTATTTGGATTTATCACACCATCTATTTTAAGCAGTTACGAATTTCAGTCAATAATACACTATTCTCAACTGTATCCAAATTTGTGTGTTTCCGAGCTAGTCATTTTTTCTTAACGTGGGTAAAATCTCTTCAAAAAGCGTTTCGGAAAAATAAACGGAAGATCTCCCGTTTGTTACATCCCCAGCAGTTAATTTACGTTACAATTGAATTTTAGTTCTTTACGTAAAGATATACTATGTTGGTTCCCCCAAAGGCATTTTATTTACTTTGTTTTGTGTCTTTACTTAATACACTCTTAATAACGGACCCGTATTTCTATCTGGGTTTAAAAGGGTTCTTATAAACGTTTGTTAAAACATCAGTTTACCTCCACTTGCAATAAAGAGATTAGGTTTTTTGGATATAAACTACGTTAATCTCTAAACCCCAAATATATAAAGTTAAATTTCAGTGAACATAACAAGACTAACAAATGCACATATGTAATATGTGTTTTCACCTGCACGTTCACCAACGTGTTTCAGTAGCTGTCGCGATCATCATCAGGGTAATTTACAAAAACATTAGGGATCCAAACAAACTTTTTAAAATGTATAATGAACCGCACAGTTTTTGCGGAGTGTCTCAAGCTTAATATAGTTACTTAATGTATCTATCAGTAAAACATAATAAAATTCAGTTTCTTAAAAAAACCACATAAACACATAAAAACCGGGTGTATTGTTTTGTGTAGTTTATGTACACCCTGCAATAAAAATTAAAATAACGTAGCTGTATTTATATGTCTACCAGTAACAAATACAAGGTGGTTCAAATATGACCGGGACTGATTTGTATGTAAACAAACCACACTGCGCAGCAGCTGTGCGACCTTGAGAGAGTGAAGCCACAACCTCCACCCTCCCTCCTGCTCGGTTAGAACCTGTTCAGACCTGCCTGGGAGTTGCTAGAGTGATGAGCGAACAGAAGGTACCGCGGAGCGTGGAACAACGCATTGTGATCAAACTCCTCGTTGGAGAAAACGTCCCGTCCGCTGAAGTTCACCACAGACTCCAACAACAGTATGGGGAAGGTGTAGCGCTAAATTGTGTTAGGTGTTTTATTCTATGTTTGCTAATCAATATGTTATTTTGTTGGCAGTGTTTGTTGTATTTATGTTGGTGTACGGTAGTAAGATCCTTTCGAAGGGTAACAAAATATTTTGTGGTTAGGAAATAATGAATTTTCTGTGAGTAAATATTATTGTCTATTTGCATTTGTTGGTCTTGTCATGTGAATTGAAATGTCCCTTTTAATGCAAGAAATGGAACATATTCAGTATAAGGTTAAAATCTGTTTGAAGAGGATTATAAAATATGAAGCGTCAATGCAATGTTTTTTGTGTACTAGAAACAAAGAATTGGCATATCAATAGAGTGAAACTGACTTTGAATCCAAGCAGATAATGTAATAAATACATAAAGAATTTTAAATGTGAAGATAAAAGGAGGAGGGACCGTTATATAGGTGATTATAGATTACATTGAAGAGTAAAAAAACATCTTAGGAAGCGAAGATGAGAATGGAAGCATGGTCGTGGTAGTATCCAGTAGAGGGCTCTACAAACAGATATATTCGTCTTTGGTTCTAATGATGTTAAAAATAATTTGGTTAGATTATCTAGTATTTAGCTTCGCAAGAATTTATGTGCTGCGTAGATATAGTAAATCGAGAGAGTAACCAGCAAAAGCTAAACGAGAAAAACCTGTGCAACCCTTTTTGCCCTTAATTAAAACAAATAATTAACATGGAGCAAATAAAACGATTACTAACAAAAGTAAATGAAAACATAAAACAAAACAACAACTTTAACAAACTCCATCCCTCACAAACCCCACTTTTACTTCCAACTAAATACAAAATATACAATAACCAAGAAATACACACTGGTAGAAATAAATTTCACATATAATATACAAACCAACTAAACCAAGCGTATATAATTGATTTATGCCTGTTATCCAACAATTCTAAACTTAAAAAGCTTTATATATTGTATCATACACTGGAGCCAGAACAGTCATTAAAACGTCAGTAATAAATGTTAAGTATTACTAATGGTAACACAAGGAACTCTCCAGTTGTACCCATAAAATGAACGTCTGTCCTACGGTTCCCACAATAGATAGCGATTATTTCTGTAAACAGCATTAATGGAATCGTCTCAAGTATGGTTACTGACTGTGTTATCTGTTTCTTAAGAACTATATTTTGATGTGTAAGTTAGATCAACATCAATTCACACAATAAACCAACAAATGCAGTAATGTTAAAATTGTATTTGTTTTATACGCAGTTTGTCATAACTCCAACATGTTTGTTTTGATCGTCTTCAGGGAGTTACTAAACCTTACTAGTATGTACTACAAGTGTAGTTGGATTACTAAATACAGTAAAATTTATGCATGAAATTCACTGAACTGTAGTCCAGCATACCTCTGCACACAGAACGCACGCACGCACACCAAATTTTATGCTGCCGCATCACCACATTGACTTCTTATATTTTTAACAAATTTTAAAATCAGTAACTTTATCAAGGAACCTACGAGCTCCCTGAAGATGGTCTGAATGATGATCGAAATATGTTGGAACGTTTTAAGTGTTTTAATGTGAACATTTTAGACTAATATTTTATTGTATATAGAAAAGCATTATTTGGTTTATAAGATTCCGTGAATTAAGATGCACTGTGAAACAGTGAAATTTGTGCATGAAATATTTGTAGATATTATAAAATTCCTTTCTAGTAGTGCTGAACTGGTCACCAGGATGCGGAGATTGTAGTTTAATGTTTATGGATATGAATAACTTTAAGATTATCAACATCAGTCTTAGGAAGTTTAATACATATATTCGTGGACGTATTATACTTCCTTGTTCCCGCCGGCTGTATTGCGGGCTTCAACGAAAATATCTTCTTTAACTTCGAATAATGTGTAAAATACAACGCCTAAAGTTGGCACCATAATGCTGAATAATATAAAATGTAGTTCGCTTATTTCAATTTGACGATGCACAGAATTTACTGTAATTTGACTGAAAATTATAATAGTAATTTAATAAGAATCTAGCATGCTTTAAAAACATACCATTTCAATAATTTCATACATATATCCTTTTAATATTCTAGGTTGGGTCCTTGTGTTTTTCTTTTATATCCCCCCCCCCACACACACACATGAACACACTAGTAACACCACATATAAATCTTCTTGGAGTTATAATTGTGCAGAAGATAAAAGACAAGGAAAACATGGTACTAGGGTGGGATGTCCTTGTTTTTCATTATATTTATTTCCCTTTTGGGCGCTGCTTATTACATTTATAGGTATTGGTTGCAAGTATATGGACAGAATAGTACTATAACTTCTATGTCTACGCAGTCATTATCAGTATAATTACAATATTTCATCATAAGACCGAGACACTTCAAATCCCAGATTAAATTTGTGTAGTAAAGTATTTCTTGAGAAACTGACAGTAGCTAGAAGCACTGAATTGAACCCCATTATAAACCAGATGATTCTCGAATCCGTTGTATATTCTCGCGCTGTACAGTGATCCCTGACTTCCGTCGCCTTGTTTTACTTTGTTCTTTTCTTACGTCGTTTGCTTCCAGACACGTTATATTAAGCTAAGCACGCAAATTCTTGTGTAGAATGCTGAAGATATCTCTGATTTGCTGAACTACAATGACTAGGATCTCATGATCGATTATCTGGTTAAAATTCGAAAGAAAACGCCCTTAAAGAAGCCGACATACTGAAGGAAACTCAGCCTGCACGTCGGAGAGAACTACTGACTGTTTCAGAATTGACTGAGGAGCCTGGACTGATTGAAGCTGACATCAAGGTGTTTGAGGCTACTGAGGGAACGAACAGCGAACAGCAATAACTGGACAAGGAAATATGAGGATGTTTGCTTGCTCTGAGGAGATTCTAAAGGCGTAGAAGAGGCCTTTGTTTCGCCAGGCTTCAAGGATTGGTTTATTCACGTTATCTTCAAAGTCTCACGCCTTGCCACCTGTATTAGTAAGCATTGACGATGATTCGGATATGCTGCCTACAGTTCAAGAGGAAATGTCTCCTCATTCAGATAGTCGTTTCTTAATTATTTCATTTTTTGTGTAAATTTTTCATAATATGAAAGTCCTTGGTCGAAATAGATGGCCTGGAACCACCCTCTCCATTTTGACATAGCGTCTTTGTGAAAATCTGTATCGACTTACGCCGTCTCAAGTAAAGTCGCCGGTCTCAGAACCATCTACGACGTAACTTCGGAGGATTACTGTACTTTTAATATCCAATTTCATATCTTCTCCATTCTAAACCAAGGTGTATCATACACCTTCTTCTCTTCATCTTTTTGTACTATATTTTTTAAGAAGCTTTAGCTTTTCTATGCACGCTGCTCATTTCAGTCATCCCAAACCCCTCCATGGTTTTGTCCTTATAATAACGTATTTGAAGAAGGTTACAAATCATGACGCTTCACATTATGAAATATCTCTTCCCTCTTTACGCTGTCCTTTTCATTTTATTCTCTTTATGATTTATTTAACGACGATATCGTTATTGAAGACTAAGGGAAACTGAGTGTTATGCCGAAAATTACTGAATTGGAAAGCATCCAGGGAGGGAATTGTTCGTGGCCTAATCAGCTGTACAGTTCTGACATTTGCCTGGAGTGACTGAGGCGGACCAGGTAAAACGGCGATCAGATATTCTCACTGGGCACCTCTTAAATGTAAAGTCATAAACTTTATAACTTCAATAAACGCTCTCCGAGAAGTATAAATTCGCATTAGTACTTCGTTCTCAAACGCAACGAATGTGTGGTAACTGAAGATATTACGACAACTGCTACGAAGATTACTCTTGTGAGATGTGGTACCGTGTGGTCTGGTGTAAGTGTATATTGACGTTACGGAGGAACGTGTATTTCCGTCTCTAGGGCAAACGTATGAAGATGTGTGCCACCCAGACGCAACAGACGGCAGGTTCCTCCTGATGTAAGGAATTATCTGCTAGAATACAGGGTGTCACTTGCAAGAAAACCTATATGCTTGTTCTTATAATATGGTGTAAAATAAACTGTCGAAACGTCGTTGTCAGAAAATAGTATGTATCAGACTTTGATTAAATATCGAATTTCTCAGTATTAACTCAGAGGACATTTGTCAGTAACATAACAGATGGAACACTTACTGGCTTCATTTTATCTCTAAAATTAAGGACCACTGTAGCGATTCCCCTAAATTGTTCGCATGTACTAATGTAGCGTGAGCGTCTTTTACTTACTAGAGTCAAACTTGTTTATGATTTTGGTAACCATGATGTTCTAACGTTATAAAAAAAAGTATTTCTTGCATGGTACACGTGGTACTGTGAGACTGTCTGGGACTAGAAGTGGAAGTTGAATTGTTTTAATATTCATTCCTTTCACATAGATATTCTGATAATTTAATATTGTGGACATTTTAGTAATTCTGTAAGTTGTGGAAACTTACATATTACAGTCTTTATAGATAAATCTCCTGCAGGTGTATAATTTCGACAACCGAACAGTGTCATCTTTCTGATCCAACAGACTAGTGTAGTGTTAATTCTTTAGATTGTATTCTGAAAGGGATTTGGTCGAGTTTTCTGGCATGCTGTTATACTGGCACAAGATTTTCATTGCTTGGTCAGTTTTGCACGGAAAAAATGGATATTACCACAAAATTGATATTTATTATCATAAACTTCCGAATTCTTTGTAACTAATCATTCAGGATCATCATCTCATGTGTTTACTGTTTTATGCCCTCTGTAATTATGGGAGCATTGCTTATTAAATGATAAAATACCAGTTGTTTATGTTAATAAGTAAGACTTAATAACACATTTCTTCTAATTTAATTCCTGTATAATATTTAATTTTGGGGCACGCTGTGGTGCAGTTAGTTGGGGCACTGCGCTACCAGTCGGTAGATCGCGGTTTCGATTTCCGATGTAATTGGGATTTTTTATTGACCTAATCCTTTCGGCCGCACTATGGCATTGGGATCGACTCAACTTCTAATAGAAATAAGTACCAGGAATATTTCCTTGGGGTGGTAAAGGCGACCGGTGTTTAGGGCTGACAACCTTACCACATTTATGTGCCCATTGCCTTGAAATCTGGGTACCCCAACCTCCTGGAGCCCTGAGGGCCTGTTCAGGCCTATTCAGGTATAGCTTGGTTATATTTAATGTTAGACGAATAAAATAGTCACCGTAATTACATTCTCATGAGAGTTATGCAGGGATACGCTGATTTAGTTTGTATGCTTTTAAAGCTGACTGTTATTTTGTGCCAAGTATGTTGCCGTGTGAAATGACCATCAAGATTACTTCAGGTTGGATAAGCTGTTGGTACTAAATATTTAAGTTGATATCCCTTCTTTATGTCAGCCTTTTACGATTAATCGACCTCGAAGAAAGACGTGACTTAGGCGATTATTCACTCGTCTCTCACCTGGAGGCTCGGACTTAATCGCAGGCCAATCTTCATGGGATATGTGGTGGATAAAGCACCATTGTGACAGTTTTCCTCCCGAGTACTTCAGGTTTAACCTGGGAGTATTATTCCACAGACGCCCCATACCGTTTCTGTCACTGATCACCGATGCTATACTAGCCTATCAATTAACAACGTCGTTAAATAACATACTTAAAAGAAAGAATATTTGTATCGAGTTTAGTGCAGAGTGCGTGTTATTATTAAATTCGTAAGACCCAAAATTGTATTCGCCCAACAATGCGTATTTAAGAATCCGATGAACAAATATATTCAAAACCTCTATATTATCTTCGGTTACGGAACACTTGAAGACACATGGAGAGATAGGCACATTATCTACACTGTGGATCTTGTGAGATCACATAGAGAGTGTAAAGGGCTGCTAGCGAGCTTTTACGTGATGCGGCTCACTATCACGTTGTTTTAATATCAGAATATTGTAATTTGATGCTTGTCAAATTTATGTATTTTAGAATTTTAATATTTTAATCGTTCCAGTGAGGGCGATGCTGAACCTACGTTGGCGTATTTAGCTGGTAATAGTTTGTTCTGGAAGACTTCCTGATGAAGACACCCCGATGCCGAAACATGTAGGACTTTGGTACTTGTTAAAAATTGTATTTTATTAAGTGCATTTTTGTTGATATATTGATTCATAAAGTGGGTTAACGACTTATAATTTCGTGAAGCCGAAATCCAGCTGGTGAAATAACCCTCTGTCATCTTGTACATGTCAAGAGACATAGCTCGTCATGCAATACTAACCAATCGCCGGCTCAAACTTTGTGCTCAGAACTTATTAATTCAGATGTGTACTTTGTTGTGTTATTTGAAAGATATGCGTACTGGAAAGCAAATGGAAGAGAAGATAAATGTCATTTTCTTCCACGTGTTTCATCTGAGAAATAATAAAAGGATTTTTCTTACTTTGAGGTACAGACGATAAGACGTGATAAGGTAAGTTTACATGTTACCGTCCATAGTAAACACTAGTGTACTTGTATATGTTTTATATGAGGTGGAATTCTGTATGTCCTTGAGACACGAACGACCTACTCCGAGGCATTACAGTACAAAAAATACGTATTTATTGAAAATTAAAACTTATTTATTATTTTCGGGTATGCTGAGAAGCTGTTTTATAAAAAGAGGTAGAAGAAGAACTTCTGGGTATTGAGTGGTTTGGTCAGTTTGCTATAGCGGTGTAAAACCTGCAGTAGTCTTCAACGCTATAGGGTTAGGTGCTTCTTTCCCTGAAGATGGAAGCAGAGCCCGCTTCCGAAACGTCGAGTTTTAAAAAAATATTGGTATATAAAAAGGCCCAAAAAGGAGATTGTGTCAGAGCTTCAATAATGTATTTGTATGTAACTCAGTAACTAAAACAAGCTGAACTTAAACCATGAATTACTGTCCCTTTTACTGTTTCACCGTGCATTTTAATTCACTGAATCTTACATACCAACGAATGCACTTCTATATATAATAATATATTAGTCTAAAATGTTAAAACACTTTAAAACGCCCCAACATGTTTCGATCGTTATTCAGATCATCTTCAGGGAGCTCATAGGTTCCTTGTTAAAGTCAATAAATTTAAATTTTTCTAAAAAAATGTAAAAGGTCAATTGTGGTGATGCGGCAGCATAACGTTTGGTGTGTGTGCTTGGCGTTCTGTGTGGAGAGGTATGTTGGACTGGCAGTCCAACGTACCTCTCCACACAGAATGCCACGCACACACACCAAACATTATGCTGCCGCATCACCACAGTTGAACTTTTACATTTTTAAAAAGTTTTAAAAATCAGTGACTTTAACAAGGAACCTACGAGCTCTCTGAAGATGATATGAATAATGATCGAAACATGTTGGAGCGTTTTTAAGTGTTTTAACATTTTAGACTAATATATTATTTTATATAGAAGTGCATTAATTGGTATGTAAGATTCATGGATTACTGTCTTTGTAGTGATGTCAGTACGAGTTCAGCTAATTAAGAAATGTGGGCCCGGAAATTTCGATACCGCCGTTAAATGAATTTGTCACTGGTCACTGTCCTGAGCCTGAAGAAACCAATCCTGAACCTCACACCTGTTAATATTATTCTCCCATTTAAGCGTATGTCTTCCAAGAAGTTATTTAACCTTAGAGGTAAAACGTGGAAACCATTAGACTCTACAGGGCACGGACAACGATTTTCCCCCTCATTCTGAATAAACCAACATTTTCAAAATTTGTCAAGTTTGTGGTAGGTGATATGAATATCAGCTGATCTGGGACATGAAGTCGGTTTTTGTTAGATAGGTACAAATGTTTTCGAGAAAATTACTGTCCCCATCTTCAGAGCACATCTCCAGATTAAATTTTCCCACCTGCTGCTCTAAAAAGTATAGCGTTCCATATGATAATAGTCTTCTAATTCAGTAATTTGAAGACCTCGTATGTGGCAGTTCATAGGAGGTCTTTAGAAGTATTAAACTAAAACTAAACTAAACTCCGTGGCCTTAGTGCGCGAGCGAACTATACCGACAGAGCGGCCGCCGCCGGTCGGCGAAGTTAGTGCCAACTTTTGCGGGTAGAGGGGTGTCACGTGGTCAGCGCAACGAGTCCCCACG
>Ga0209629_10001545_pt1 | contig 14755 bp, 12 predicted proteins | sample TergutCu122P5_FD_187286 | JGI IMG/M metagenome (GOLD analysis project Ga0209629, IMG submission 187286) | Cubitermes ugandensis P5 segment gut microbial communities from Kakamega Forest, Kenya - Cu122 P5 (SPAdes) (version 2) | ecosystem: Host-associated > Arthropoda: Insects > Digestive system...
CCAAGGAAGAAGAAACATATATTTTACATTACTGTGTTAATTAAAGAAATAATAAAATTACACGAAGGACAACGATGTTCAACTGCCTTCTGTGGTATCAAGGTATGAACTGTTGACAGTTTTCAGAGTTTGTATTAGTAACATTTTAAAACTTAAGTCGAGTATAATTTTTCTAAATTAACGGCGTGACGAATTAAATTGTTTATTTCAAAATCTTGAAAAGGGCAAGTTAATAACTAAATGGTTTTGGTTTAACTTTGTCAGAAAGTTATTTGGTGCAAACTATATTTAACAGACTTTTGATTTCATTTATTTATTTACTTTATCTTGTTTTTGTAACTTTACTTATTTTAAGAAATAGAAATTAGTAAGATTTAAACTTTACGATACGTGTCTCGCGACTTTCCATTCAGTCCTGACGATCCTTACATACGATATGTTGGTAATTCATTTTTAATTACCTGGTGGCAGTGCTACTTGATTTAACTAGGTGTGATAGAAACCTCAGTTATACTTTCATAGTGTCTATTTGTGTAAGACTTGGTGGAAGATCAGCCCCCTTCGCAGATAGGCATTACATTAAGTCGTCATCCAGTATAATGTGCTTCATCTTCGCAAAGACAAGGACGACCCCGGAAGACTTTCGATCAATCAAGCAAAAGAACGAAAAGGAGGAAAACGGAAGCTGGACGAAAAAGTTTCTTGACGGAGGAGTTAGTCTTCGCTGCTCAGATGAGCTACAGTTGACAGCCTTCGAGAATCAGGGAATGTAGCTGCCTCAAACCTGCTGCATGAAGCTGCTGAGCCAACTCCTAAAAGGGCTGCCAAAATTTCATTGGCTTGGAAAAAAGAAAAAACTGCGAGGGAAACAATGGTGTATTCTGACGAGGAAGCCATTTCCCTTCTAGTTGAAACCCAGCTAAGCAAGCAGCAGTATAACTCTATCAGTCTTCACGCCAAAAAAAAAAGAGGGTGCAATATTTATCCATCATACAGTAAAGTCAGGGCCGCTAAAGAGCGTTGTTACCCAGATTCGATAATCGTGACAGAGGATGAGTACGAAGTCAAGCTTCAACAATTACTTGATCATACTGCAAAACGTCTGCTTCTAGCGCAGCAGGAAGTAGTAACTGCGGCAGTGCGTGCTGAGGAAACGTCGAATCTAGTTCTCGTTTCGAAATGGGGTTGCGACGGCAGCACCGGCCATTCACAATACAAGCAAAAAAGAAGCGCAGAAATTTTCAGTGATGCCGACTTATTTCTGAGTTTCCTGGTTCCTCTACAGTTGCAGTTTCATGAAGAAGATTCATCCGCACATGCAAGGGCTTCCACTTCCGCTTGTTCTGGTCCCGTACGCATCCTGTGGCAAAATCCACGCCCTTCATCGGCCCGATTTTGTCGGCCAATTCGAATTGAATTCAAGAAAGAAATAGCTGCACTCGCGCAAGCAGAAGTCGTCTATATTAGCACTCAGATCCAGAATCTTGTCCCTACGCAGGACTTGATGGAAGGAGGACGGTACATCAGCGTAACACACAAGCTACAGGTGACAATGATTGAAGGCAAGGTGTGCAATGCATTAACATCGACGTCATCATGTCGAAAATACAGCGTTTGTGGGGCTACACCTACGGTGATGAATAAACCAGAGGTATCTACACGGAAGGAAGTAGACGTTACTGTAAACGAATTCGGTCTCTCAACGTTACACGCCTGGATTCGAATTTTTGAATGCCTAATAGTATAGGGTCCCCTTAGGCCAGTTTTGGTGTAGGGGTGGCAGTGGAGGTAAGGGTGTAGGGGTGACGTTGGAGGTAGGAATTCACCGCTTGCCCGTAGGTGTAAGGGTGATGTGGGGAGAAGAGGGGCCATATATGGGTGACGGCCCACACATTGGTCACCCCTGTTTGTGAGTGGTTATCATGAGGAAGTTGAATAATCATCAGGAGGTTGAATAAAGTGAAGAAGGAAGTGAGAATTGCGGTCGAAAGTTGGGAAGAAATATGGTGATAAGGAGCGTGAGATGGGGAATTCGAAAATGGAAGGCAAAAGCCCCCCACGGGTAGGGAAAAGGGCCTAAAAATTTTTGATTTCTTTTAAAAGTGTAGATAGGTCCAGCTTCACCGCAACATGGACTTTGGACCCTGTAGTTAAGCCCTTTGATTGGTCACCCCTGTTTGTGAGTGGTTATCATGAGGTTGAATAATCATCAGGAGGTTGAATACAGTGAAGAAGGAAGTGAGAATTAAGGTCGAAAGTAGGGGAAAATATGGTGATAAGGAGCGTGAGATGGGGAATTCGAAAATGGAGGGCAAAAGCCCCCAGGGGTAGGGAAAAGGGCCTAAAAATTTTTGAATTTTTTTTTTAAAAAGTGTAGATAGGTCCAGATTCACCGCAACATGGACTTTGGATCCTGTAGTTACGCCCTTTGATACTACCGTGAAGAAGGAAGGGAGAAATGAGGTTGAAACGTCGGATTAGAGCCGTTGATGTAAACAAAGTTAAAATTTCAAAAAAAGTTAAATGTGAAGTATATAAAAGATTGTGGTCACCCATACATGCTCGAATGTTCACTCAGTCCTGGACTTCGGACCTGTAGTTAAGCACTTAGGCATTACCGTGAAGATGGAATACAGTGAAGAAGGAAGTGAGAATTGAGGTCGAAAGTTGGGAAAAAATATGGTGATAAGGAGCGTGAGATGGGAAATTCGAAAATGGAAGGCAAAAGCCCCCCAGGGGGAGGGAAAAGGGCCCAAAAAATTTTTGAAATTTTTTTAAGAAGTGTAGATAGGTCGAGCTTCACTGCAACATGGACTTTGGACCCTGTAGTTAAGCCCTTTCGCACTACCGTGAAAAAGGAAGTGGGAAATGAGGTCGAAACGTCGGATTAGAAGCGTTGATGTAGACAAAGTTAAAATTTCAAAATAATGTTATAATTCACAGTTAACATTATTTTGAAATTTTAACTTTGTCTACATCATCGGCTCTAATCCGACGTTTCGACCTCATTTCTCAATTCCTTCTTCACGGTAGTGCCAAAGGGCTTAACTACAGGGTCCACAGTCCATGTTGGGGTGAAGCTGGACCAAACTACACTCTTTTCCAAAAAAAAATTTCCAAAATTTTTGGGCCCTTTTCCCTCCATCTGCGGGGCGTTTGCCCTCCATTTTCGAATTCCCCTTCTCACGCTCCTTATCCCCATACTTTTTCCAAAATTTCGACTTTAATTGACACTTCCTTCTTCAATGTATTGTACCTCCTGATGATTATTCTACCTCCTCATGATAACCACTCACAAACAGGGGCGACCAGTCCATGGGCTGTCACCCATACATGGCCCCCTCTTCTCCCCACATTAACACTACACCTACTGGGAAGCGGTGGGTTCCTACACCCAACGTCACCACTACATAATAGTATAGGGCCCCTTCGGCCAGTTTTTGGGTAGGGGTGGCGATGGAGGCAAGAGTGTATGGAGTGACGTTGGATGTAGGAATCCACCGCCTCCCTGTAGGTGTAGGGGTGATGAGGGGAGGAGAGGGGGCCATGTATGGGTGACGGCCCATAGATTGGTCATCCCTGTTTGTTAGTGGTTATCATGAGGAGTTTGAATAAACGTTAGGAGGTTGAATAGAGTGAAGAAGGAAGTGAGAACTTGGATCGAAAGTTGGGAAAATATATGGTGATAAGGAGCGTGAGAAGGGGAACTCGAAAATGGAGGGCAAAAACCCCCGAGGGGGAGGGAAAATGGCCCAAAAAAAGGTTTCAAAATTTTTTTAAAAATGTTGATAGGTCCAGCTTCACCACAACATGCACTTTGGACCGTGTAGTTAAGTCCTTTAGCACTAACGTGAAGAAGGAAGTGAGAAATGAGGTCGAAACGTTGGATTAGAGGCGTTGATGTAGACAAAGTTAAAATTTCAAAATAATGTTAACTGTGAAGTATGTAAAAGTTTGTGCTCACCCATAAATGCGCGAATGTTCAGTCAGTCCTGGACTTTGGACCTGTAGTTAAGCCCTTAGGCATTACCGTGAAGAAGGAAGCAGGAAACGTATTCGAAACGTCGGGTATAGACATATGTAGTTATGCTCCAAGCCACAAGAGAGTAGTATAGGGTCCCCTTCGGGCAGTTTTGGCGTAGGGGTGGCGGTGGAGGAATGGGTGTAGGGGTGACATGGGAGGAAGAAATCCACCGCTTCCCTGTAGCTGTAGGGGTGATGTGTGGAAAAGAGGGGTCACGTATGGGTGACGGCCCATAGACTGGTCACCCCTGTTTGTGAGTGGTTATCATGAGGTTGAATAATCATCAGGAGTTTGAATACAAGTGAAGATGGAAGTGAGAATTGAGGTTGAAAGTTGGGAAAAAATATATGGAGAAGGAGCGTGAGAAGGGGAATTCGAAAATGTAAGGCAGGTCCCCAGGGGGAGGGAAAAGGGCACAAAAAATTTTGAAAAATTATTTCTTGAGAAATGGTAGATTGGTCCAGCCTCACCGCAACATGGACTTTGGACCCTATAGTTAAGCCCTTTTGCCCTACCGTGAAGAAGGAAGTGAGAAATGAGGTCGAAACGTCGGATTAGAACCGTTGATGTAGAAAAAGTTAAAATTTCAAAATAATGTTAACTGTTCAGTATGTAAAAGTTTGTGGTCACCCATACATGCGCTAATGTTCAGTCAGTCAGGACTTTGGACCTGTAGTTAAGACTTTAGGCATTACCGTTTAGAAGGAAGCAGGAAAGGTAGTCGAAACGTCGGGTATAGATATATGTACTTAAACTCCAAGCCACAAGAGAGTAGTATAGGGTCCCTTTCGGCCAGTTTTGGTGTAGATGTGGAGGTGGAGGTAAAGTAGTTTAGGGTCCCCTTCGGCCAGTATTATAAAGTCCCGTACGGGCAATCTTGGTGTAGGGGTGGCTGTGGAGGTAAGGGGGTTGGGGTGACGGAGGTAGGAATCCCTGCTTCCCTGCAGATGTACGAGTGATTTGGGGTGAAGAGGGGGGCCATGTATGGGTGACGGACCGTAGATTTATCACCCCTGTTTGTGGGTGTTTATCATGAGGAGGTTGAATAATCATCAGGAGGTTGAATACAGTGAAGAAGGAAGTGAGGATTGAGGTCGAAATTTGGGAAAAAATATGGGGATAAGGTGTGTAAGAAGGTGAATTCGAAAATGGAGGGCAAAACCCCCCCAGGTGGGGGGAAGAGGATCCAAAAAATTTTTTAAAACATTTTTTTAAAAAAGTGTGAATAGGTACAGCTTCACCGCAATATGGACTTTGGAACCTGTAGTTAAGCCCTTTTGGCAATACCGTGAAGAAGGAAGAGAGAAATGAGGTCGAAACGTCGGATTAGAGCCGTTGATGCAGACAAAGTTAAAATTTCAAAATAATATTAACTGTGAAGTATGTAAAGATTGTGGTCACCCATAAATGTGCGAATGTTCAGTCAGTTCTGAACTTTGAACCTGTAGTTAAGCCCGTAGGCATTACCATGAAGAAGGAAGCAGGAAAGGTAGTCGAAACGTCGCGTATAGATATATGTATTTAAGTTCCAAGCCTCAAGAGAGTTGAATTTGGTTCCCGTCGGCCAGTTTTGGTGTAGGGGTGGCAGTGGAGGTAAAGTAGTATAGGGTCCCTGCGTACAGTTTTGGCGCACGAGTGTCAGTAGAGGTAAGGGTGTAAGGGTGACGTTGGAGGTAGGAATCTGCCGCTTCCCTGTAGGTGCAGGGTGATGTGCGGTGAAGAGGGGGCCATGTATGGGTGGCGGCCCATAGATTGGTCACCCCTGTTTGTGAGTGGTTATCAAGAGGAAGTTGAATAATCATCAGGAGGTTGAATACAGTGAAGAAAGAAGTGAGAATTGAGGTCGAAAGTTGGGAAAAAATATAGGGATAAGGAGCGTAAGAAGGGGAATTCGAAAATGGAAGGGAAACGCCCACCAGTAGGAGGGAGAAGGGCCCAAAAACTTTTGAAACAAATTTTTTTCTTTGAAAAAATTGTAGATAGATCCGGCTTCACCGGAACATGGACTTTGGACCCATTAGTTAAGCCCTTTGACACTACAATGAAGAAGGAAGAGAGAAATGAAGTCTAAACGTCGGATTAGAGCAGTTGATGTAGACAAAGTTAAAATTTCAAAATAATGTTAACTGTGAAGTATGTAAAAGATTGTGGTCATCCATACATGCGCGAATGTTCAATCAGTCCTGGACTTTGGACCTGCAGTTAAGCCCTTAGGCATTACCGTGAAGGAAGCAAGAAAAGTAGTCGAAACGTGGGGTATAGAGATATGTAGTTAAGCTCCAAGCCACAAGAGAGTAGCATAGGGTACCTTTCGTCCAGTTTTGGCGTAGGGGTGGAGGTGGAGGTAGAGTAGTATGGGGTCCCCTTTCGCCAGTTTTGGCGTAGGTGTGACGGTGGAGATAAGGGTGTAGGGGTGAACTTGGAGGTAGGAATCCACCGCTTCCCTGTAGGATTAGGGGTAATGTGGGGAGACGAGAGGGTCATGTATGGGTGACGGCCCATAGATTGGTCACCCCTGTTTGTAAGTGGTTATCATGAGGTTGAAAAATCATCAGGAGGTTGAAAACAGTGAATAAGGTAGTGAGAATTGAGGTCGAAAGTTGGGAAAAAAATACGAGGGTAAGGAGCGTAAGGAGGGGAATTCGAAAATGGAGGGCAAAAGCCCCCAGGGAGAGGGAAAAGGGCCCAAAAAATATTAGAAAATTTTTTTTATATTGTAGATAGGTCCAGCTTCAACACAACATGGACTTTGGACCCTGCAGTTAAGCCCTTTGGCACTACCGTGAAGAAGGTAGTGATAAATGAAGTCGAAACGTCGGGTTAGAGCCGTTGATTTAGACAAAGTTTACGTTTCAAAATAATGTTAACTATGAAGTATGTAAAAGATTGTGGTCACCCATACATGCGCGAATGTTCAGTCACTCCTGGACTTTGGACCTGTAGTTAAGCCCTTAAGTATTACCGTGAAGAAGGAATACAGAGAAGAAGGAAATGAGAATTGAGGTCGAAAGTTGGGAAAAAATATGGGGATAAGAAGCGTGAGAAGGGGAATTCGAAAATGGAGGGTAAAAGCCCACCAGGGGGAGGGAAAAGAGCCAAAAAGTTTTGGAAAAAAGTTGTTTTTTTTTAAATTGTAGATAGGTCCAGCTTCACCCCAACATGGACTTTGGACCCTGTAGTTAAGCCCTTTGGTAATACCGTAAAGAAGGAAGTGAGAAACGAGGTCGAAACGTCGGATTAGACCCGTTGATATAGAGAATGTTAAAATATCAAAATAATGTTAAATGTGAAGAATGTAAAAGATTGTGTCACCCATACATGCGTGAATGTTCAGTCAGTCCTGGTCTTTGGACCTGTAGTTAAGTCCTTAGAAATTACCGCGAAGATGGAAGCAGGAAAGGTAGTCGCAACGTCGGATATAGAGATATGTAGTTAAGCTGTAAGCCACAAGAGCGTAGTATAGGTTCCCCTTCGGCCAGTTTTGGCGTAGCGGTGGCGGAGGAGGTAAGGGTGTAGGGGTGACTTTGGAGGTAGGAATCCACCGCTTCCCTGTAGGTGTAGGGGTGATGAGGGGAGAAGAGGGGCCCAGGTATGGGTGATGGCCTTTAGATTGGTTACCCCTGTTTGTGAGTGTCATGCGAAGGTTGAATAATAATCAGGAGGTTGAATACAGTGAAGGAGTAAGAATTGAGGTCGAAAGTTGTCAAAAATATGGGAATAAGGAGCGTGAGAAGGGGAATTCGAAAATGGAGGTTAAAAACCCCCAGGGGGAGGGAAAAGGTCCCCAAAAAATTTGATTTTTTTTTAAACTTTAGATAGATCCAGCTTCACCGCAACATGGACTTTGGACCCTGTAGTTTAGCCTTTGGTACTACCATGAAGAAGGAAGTGAGAAATGAGGTAGAAACGTCGGATTAGAGCCGTTGATATAGACAGTTTTAAAATTTCAAAATGATGTTAACTGTGAAGAATGTAAAAGATTGTGGTCACCCATCCATGCGCGAATTTTCATTCAGTCCTGGATTTTGTACCTGTATTTCAGCCCTTAGACATTAGCGTGAAGAAGGAAGCAGGAAAGTTTGTCGAAACGTCGGGTGTAGGGATATGTAGTTATGCTGCAAGCCACAAGAGAGTAGCATAGGGTGCCATTCGAGCAGTTTCGGCGTAGGGTTGGCGGTGGAGGTAAAGTAGTATAGTGTCCACTTCGGCCAGTAGTATAGGGTCCCCATCAGCCAGTTCTGTTGTAGGGGTGGCTTTGGAGGTAAGGGTGTAGGTGTGACGTTGGAGGTAGGAATCCACCGCATCCATGTAGGTGTAGGGGTAATGTTGGGAGAAGAAGGGTCATGTATGGGTGCCTGCCCATAGATTGGTCACCCCTGTTTTTGAGTGGTTATCATGAGGAGGTTGAATAATTAGCAGGAGTTTGAATACAGTGAAGAAGGAAGTGAGAATAAAGGTCGAAAGTTGGGAAAAAATATGGGGATAAGGAGCGTGTGAAGGGGAGTTCGAAAATGGAGGGCAAAAGCCACCTAGGGGGAGGGAAATAGGCCATAAATTTTTGAAAAATTTAGATACGTCCAGCTTCACCGCGACATGGCCTTTGGAACCTGTGGTTAAGCCCTTTGGCACCACCGTAAAGAAGGAAGTGAGAAATGAAGTCAAAACGTCGGATTAGAGCCGTTGATGTAGACAAAGTTAAAATTTCAAAATAATGTTAACTGTGAAGTATGTAAAAGATTGTGGTCACCCATACATGCGCGAATGTTCAATCAGTCCTGGATTTTGGACGTGTAGTTAAGCCCTTAGGCATTACCGTGAAGAAATAAGCAGGAAAGGTAGTCGAAACGTCGGGTATAGAGGTATGTAATTAAGCTACATGCCACAAGAGAGTAGTGTAGGGTCCCATCGGCCAGTTTTGGCGTAGGGGTGGCGGTGGAAGTAAAGTAGATTAGGGTCCCATTCGGCCAGTAGTATAGGGTCTCCTTCGGCCAGTTATGGTGTAGGGGTGGCGGTAATGATGTAGGGGTGACGTTGGAGGTAGAAATCCACCGCTACCCAGTAGGTGTACGGGTGATGTAGGGAGATGAGGGGGCAATGTATGGTTGACGGCCCATAGATTGGTCACCCCTGTTTGTGAGTGGTTATCATGAGGAGTTTGAATAATCATCAGGAGGTTGAATACAGTGAAGAAGGAAGTGAGCATTGAGTTCGAAAGTTGAGAAAAAATATGGGGATAAGAAGCGTGAGAAGGGGAATTCGAAAATGGAGGGCAAAAGCCTTCCAGGGGGAGGGAAAAGGCCCAAAACACTTTTGAAATTTTTTTTAAAGTGTAGATAGGTCCATCTTCACAGCAAAATGGACTTTTGATCCTGTAGTTAAGCCCTTTGGCACTACCGTGAAGAAGGAAGTGAGAAATGAGGTCGAAACGTCGGATTAGAGCCGTTATGTAGACAAAGTTAAATTTTCAAAATAATGTTAACTGTGAAGTATGTAAAAGAATTGCTCACCCATACATGCGCGAATGTTCAGTCAGTCCTGGACTTTGGACCTGCAGTTAAGGCCTTAGAGATTACCGTGAAGACGGAATACAGTGAAGAATGAAGTGATAATTATGGTCGAAAGTTGGGAAATAATATGGTGATAAGGAGCGTGAGAAGGGGAATTCGAAAATGGATGGCAAAAGGCCCCAGGCGGAGGGGAAAAGGCCCAAAAATTTTTGAAATTTTTTTTCTTCAAAAAAGTGTAGATAGACCCAGATTCACCGCAAATTGGACTTTCGACCCTGTAGTTAAGCCCTTTGGCACTACCCTGAAGAAGAAAGTGAGAAATGAAGTCGAAACGTCGGATTAGAGCCGTTGAAATAGAGAAAGTAAAAATTTCAAAATAATGTTAACTGTGAAATATGTAAAAGATTGTGGTCACTCATATATGCGCGAATGTTCATTCAGTTCTGGACTTTGGACCTGTAGTTAAGCCCTTAGGCATTACCGTGAAGAACGATGCAGAAAAGGTAGTGGAAACGTCGGTTATAGAGATATGTAGTTAAACTCCAAGCCACAATAGAGTATTATAGGGTCCCCTTCGGACAGTTTTGGCGGAGTGGTGGCGGTGGAGGTAAAGTAGTGTAGGGTCCCCTTCGGCCAGTATTATAGACTCCCCTTCGGCCAGTTTTGGCGTTGGGTTGGCGTTGGAGGTAAGGTTGTAGGGGTGACGTTAGACGTAGTAATCCACCTCTTCCCTGTGCGATTAGGTTTGATGTGGGGAGAAGAGGAGGCCATGTATGGGTGACGGCCCATAGATTGGTCACCTCTAGTAGCATAGGGTCCCCTTTGGACAGTTTTGACGTAGGGGTGGCGTTGGAGCTCCATGCCACAAGAGTAGTGTAGGGTCCCCTTCGTGCAGTTTTGGCGTAGGGGTGGCGGTGGAAATAAAGTAATATAGGGTCCCATTCGGCCAGTAGTATAGGGTCCCATTCGGCCAGTAGTATAGGGTTCCCTTCGGCCAGTTGTGGCGTAGGGGTAGCGTTGGAGGTAAGGGTGTAGGGGTGACTTTGCAGGTAGGAATCCCCAGCTTCCCTATAGGTGTAGGGGTGATATGTGGAGAAGTGGGGGCCATGTATGGGTGACGACCCATAGATTGGTCACCCCTGATTGTGATTATCATGAGGAGGTTGAATAATCATCAGAAAGTTGAATACAGTGAAGGAAGTGAGAATTGAGGTCGAAATTTGGGAAAAACTATGTGGATAAGGAGCGTGAGAAGGGGAATTCGAAAATGGAGGGGAAAAGCCCCCTAGGGGTAGGGAAAAGGGCTCAAAAAAATTTGAATTTTTTTAAAAAAGTGTAGATAGGTCCAGCTTCACCGCAACATGGAGTTTGGACTCCGTAGTTAAACCCTTTGGCACTACCGTGAAGAAGGAAGTGAGAAATGAGGTCGAAACGTCGGATTAGAGCCGTTGATGTAGACAAAGTTAAAATTTCAAAATAATGTCAACTGTGAAGTATGTAAAAGATTATGGTCACCCATACATACGCAAATGTTCAATCAGTCCTGGATTTTGGACCTGTAGTTAAGCCCTTAGAAATTACCGTGAAGAAGGAAGCAGGAAAGTTAGCCGAAACGTCGGGTATAGAAATATGTATTTAAGCTCCAAGCCACAAGAGAGTAGTATAGGGTCCCTTCGGCCAGTTTTGGAGTAAGGGTGGCGGTGGGGTTAAGGGGTAGGGCTGACGTTGGAGGTAGGAATCCACCGCTTCCCTGTAGATGTAGGGGTGATGTGCGGAGAAGAGGGGGCTATGTATGGGTGACGGCCCATAGATTGGTCACCCCTGTTTGTGAATGGTTATCATTAGGAGTTTGAATAATCATCAGGAGATTGTACAGGGTCCCCTACCGGCAGTTTTGGCGTAGGGGTGGCGATGGAAGTAAGAATGTAGGGGTGACATTGGAGGTAGGAACCCACCGCTTCCTTGTAGGTGTAGGGTTAGGGAGAAGGGGGACCATGTATGGGTGACGGCCCATAGATTGTTCACCCCTGTTTGTGAGTGGTTATCATGAGGTTAAATAATCATCAGGAGGTTGATTAAAGTGAAGAAGGGAGTGTGAATTGAGGTCGAAAGTTGGGAAATGTATGGGGATAAGGAGCGTGACAAGGGGAATTCGAAAATGGAGGAAAAAAGCCTCCCAGTGGGAGGGAAACGGACCCAAAAAATTTTTGAATAATTTTTTAAATTGTAGATAGGTCCATTTTCAACGCAACATGGACTTTGAACCCTGTAGTTAAGCTCTTTAGCACTGCCGTGAAGAAGGAATTGAGAAATGAGATCGAAACGTCGGATTGGAGCCGTTGATGTAGACAAAGTTAAAATTTTAAATTAATGTTAACTGTGAAGTATGTAAAAGATTGTGGTCACACATACATATGCGAATGTTCAGTCAGTCCTGGACTTTGGACCTGTAGTTAAGACCTTAGGCATTACCGTGAAGAAAGAAGCAGGAAAGGTATTCGAAACGTCGGGTATAGTTATGTATTTCAGCTCCAAGCGACAAAAGAATAGTATAGGGTCCCCTTCGGCCACCTATGGCGTAGGGGTGGCGGTGGAGGTTAAGGTGTAGGGGTGACGTTGAAGGTAGGAATCCACCGCTTCCCTGTTGGTGTAGGGGTGATATGGGGAGAAGAGGGGACCATGTTTGGGTGACGGCCCATAGATTGCTTACCGCTGTTTGTGAGTGGTTATCATGAGGACGTTGAATAATCACGATGTTGAATACAGTGAAGTAGGAAGTGAGAAATGAGGCCAAAATTTGGGAAAAAATATGGGGATAAGGAGCGTGAGAAGGGGAATTCGAAAATGGAAGGCAAAAGCCCCACAGGGGGAGGGAAAAGGGCACAAAAAATTTCTGAAGTATTGTTTTTTAAGTTGTAGATAGGTCGAGCTTCACCGCAACATGGACTCTGGACCCTGTATTTAAGCCCTTTGGCTCTACCGTAAAGAAGGAAGTGAGAAATGAGGTCGAAACGTCTGATTAGAGCCGTTGATGTAGACAAAGTTAAAATTTCAAAATAATGTTAACTGTGAAGTATGTAAAAGATTGTGGTCACCCATACATGCACGAATTTTCAGTCAGTCCTGACTTTGGACCTGTAGTTAAGCACTTAGGCATTACCGTGAAGAAGGAAGCAGTTAATAGAGTCGAAACTTATGATATAGAGATATGTAGTTAATCTCCAAACCACAAGAGAGTAGTATAGTCACCTTTGGCCAGTTTTGAAGTAAATGTGGCGGTGGAGGTTAAGTAGTATATGGTCCCTTTCGGCCAGTAGTATAGGGTACCCTTCGGCCAGTTTTGGTGTAGGGATGGCTGTGTAGGTAAGGGTATATTGGTGACGTTGGAGATAGGAATCCACCTATTTCTGTATGTGTTGGGGTGATGTGGGTAGAAGAGGGGGCCATGTATGGGTGGCGGCCAATAGATTGGTCACACCTGTTTATAAGTGGTTATCATGAGGAGGTTGAATAATCATCAGGAGGTTGAATACAGTGAAGAAGGAAGTGAGGATTGAGGTAGAAAGTTGGGAAAAATTATGGGGATAAGGAGCGTGAGAAGGGGAATTCGAAAATGGAGGGCAAAAGCCCCCCAGGGGGAGAGAAAACGGCCCCAAAATTTTTTAGATAAATTTTTTTAAGAAGTGTAGATATGTACAGCTTCAACCGCAACATGGACTTTAGACCCTGTAGTTAAGCCCTTTGGCACAACCGTGAAGAAGGAAGTGAGAAATGAGGTCGAAACTTTGGATTAGAGCCGTCGATGTAGACAAAGTTAGAATTTCTAAATAATGTTAACTGTGAAATATGTAAAAGATCGTGGTCACCCATACATGCGCGAATGTTCAGTCAGTCCAGGACTTTGGACCTGTAGTTAATACCTTAGGCATTACCGTGAAGAAGGAAGCAGAAAAGGTAATCGAAACGTTCGGTATAGGGATATTTAGTTAAGCTCCAAGCCACAAGAAGGTAGTATAGGGTACCCTTCAGCGAGTTTTGGCGTATGGGTGGCGGTGGAAGTAAGTGTGCAGGGGGGCGTTAAAGGTAGGAACCCACAGCTTCCCTGTAGGTGTAGGGGTGATGTGGGGATGAGAGGGGACCATGTATAGGTGACAGCCCATAGATTGGTCACCCCTGTTTGTGAGTGGTTATCATGAGGTTAAATAATCATCAGGAGGTTGAATACATTGAATAAGGAAGTGACAATTGAGGTCGAAAGTTGGGAAGAAATATGGGGATAAGGAGCGGGAAAAGGGGAATTCGAAAATGGAGGGTAAAAGCCCACGAGCGGGAGGGAAAAGGGCCCACAAAATTTTGAATTTTTTTAAAGTGTAGATAGGTCCAGCTTCACCGCAACATGGACTTTCGACCATATAGTTAAGCCCTTCGGCACCACCGTGATGAAGGAAGTGAGAAATGACGTCGAAACGTAGGATTACAGCCGTTGATGTAGACAAAGTTAAAATTTCAAAATAATGTTAACTGTGCAGTATGTAAAAGTTTGTGGTCACCCATACATGCGTGAATGTTCAGTCAGTCCTGGACTTTGGAGCTGTAGTTAAGCCCTTAGGCATTACCGTGAAAAAGGAATACAGTGAAGAAAAAAGTGAAAATTGAGGTCGAAAGTTGGTAAAAATATGGGGATAAGGAGCGTGAGAAGGGGAATTCGAAAATGGAGGGCAAAAGCCCACAGGTGGAGGGAAAAGGGCCCAAAACGTTTTTGAAAAAAAGTCTTTTTTTAAAATGTTAGATGAGTTCAGCTTCACCGCAACATGGATTTTGGAACCTTTAGTTATATCCTTCGGCACTACCGTGAAGAAGGAAGTTAGAAATAGGGTCGAAACGTTGGATTAGAGCCGTTGATGTAGACAAAGTTAAAATTTCAAAATAATATTAAATGTGAAGTATGTAAAAGAATGTTGGCACCCAGACATGCGCGAATGTTCAGGCAGCCCTGGACATTGAACAAGTACTTAAGCCCTTAGGCATTACCGGGAAGAAGGAAGCAGTTAAGGTACTCGAAACGTCGGGTATAGAGATATGTAGTTAAGCTCCAAGCCACAAGAGAGTAGTATAGGGTCCCCTTCGGCCAGTTTTCGCTTAGGGTTGGCGGTAAGGATAAAGTAGTATAGGGTCCCCTTCACCCAGTTGTTAGGGACCCCTTCGGCCAGTTTTGGCGTAGGGG
>Ga0209629_10001546_pt1 | contig 14749 bp, 20 predicted proteins | sample TergutCu122P5_FD_187286 | JGI IMG/M metagenome (GOLD analysis project Ga0209629, IMG submission 187286) | Cubitermes ugandensis P5 segment gut microbial communities from Kakamega Forest, Kenya - Cu122 P5 (SPAdes) (version 2) | ecosystem: Host-associated > Arthropoda: Insects > Digestive system...
GTTGAGGTGACCGGCGTTTCCTTGGTCGAGCTCATGGAGTTGTAATGTATGGATAGCTTAGGTGGTTGTGTAACGTAGTTGGTTTGAACAGGTGTTGTGCTATTGTGTCTGTATTCTTGACGTAGGTGGCTTAAGCGTCTGTATGCGGCTTACTGTTTTATGACAGCACTGTGTGGTTGACGTAAGTGTTATCGTAACACTTGATGGTTGTAGTTTATAGACAACGGGGATGTCGCGCCTTAATATTAAAAAAAAAATCTTATATAAGCCGTTTTATTGCTGCCAGTATTTTTCTTTGAAAACCATTTTGAAGTTTTATATATATATATATCTGTCCTTCCATCCATCTGTATTTGATCATGGAAAAAAATAGGACAGGTGCTTGTATACCAATATTAGTGAGACTTCATATGAACAACATGACCCTGGAAGCCATTTTAAATATCAACTATACCAGTGTGGAAGCAGTACAAGCTTGGGACAGGATCATTGCTAATGTCCATATTTTGTTGGCTGATGGATGTACGAAAAATAATTTTGAGGTGTTTTATCTTGTTCTGTTATAATATTGATAAAACCAGAATTTACCTGTGAAACACAACTATGTATTTAAAAGTAAGGAAATGAGGTGCATGTTTCAGCTTATGGTTAAGCCATCTTCAGACTGTGTATAGAAATTAAAACTTTTGGGAACTACAGGAATATGTAATTCCTTATACACAAAATTTTATTTGAATCATATGGTGTATTTTTAAGGGATTAGTATTTGGAAAGTATTTGACAGAGAAGTTATTTGTATAAATGATTTTATTGTATTACGTGCACAAGTACATTTTTGCCTGTTTTTCAGAAAGCCATTCAACCAAATTGCTTTGGTCTTCCACGCTTGTCATCATCCTCACTCTCTTCCACACAGGCAGCTCCTAATGTACCCATTCACATGGTACCAAGTAGTGGTGCAGGTAAATAACAGTGTACCATCTATGATCTTTGTTTCTAATTGTCTTTTATGTGTGAATCCACCTACTAGTGAAAATCATGTTCTAACACAGTGTGCTGTGTAGTATGACAAGTTGATTGCTTGAAAGTAATTTATTTTCTGTTTGATGTGGTCAAACTCATTATTACTGACAACGAGGATGGTGGAGAATCTAAAAGGAAGTTAGTTATAAGTAGGCCTTTTATATGGAATTTGAAGTCCATTACTATGTTCACAGTGTTTATATTCCAATAGTACTTGTGTTCTTATGCATTTTCCCAATTAAGATTGGCATCAAGACAAGCATGGAGTGGAACGTGATAGTCGGAGGTGCCGCTCAACATTGAGCCAAAGTTCTGGGTTCCACATGGCTTCTGACGCTGACCTTAATAAATCAGGTAGTTGTTCATGTATATGGGATATAAATAGATCATTTCTTGGTTGTGACATAATTATCATTGGTTTCCAGCGCATTACTTCATTAAAATTGATTTTGAATATGAACATATAAGTGTGGGCCGGGTGGCGTAGTCGGTATAGCGACTGCCTATAGGCTGGACGGTCCTGGGATCGAATCCCGGTGGGGGGGCGAGATTTTCCGCACCTGTCCAGACCGGTCCTGAGGCCCACCCAGCCTTCTGTACAATCGTATTGGGTCTTCCCCAGGGGTAAGGTGCGGCCAGGGCGTGACACTGACCCCTCACCCCCTTCTAGTGCCGAGGTCAAAATTAGAGTAGAGCTATACTTCTGCTCTCCCTAAGGGCCTTCGTGGCCTATGAAAGAGTGAAACCTACCTACATATAATAAGTAAAATGCAGTATGAATTCATTGAATTAAAGTGTATGTGTTGGGTACAAACACATACAACACAGAGTTGCTTGATATTTTTTGTTCTGCTAGAACATCATATTTTCCACAGTTTGATGTTCTGCTGCTGGGAGGGAATTTTGTTTTAATATAGAAGTTTTTTCTTACCAAAAGAAAACCTCCATACTCAGTTGATGCCATACACATGATCTGCAGCCTACTCACATATTTGTGAAGCTTTCCTTCCATTTTACAACCCATCATTAGATTTATTCCAATTTATTCTGCCTATTTCATTATTTTCAGTTCTTGTTATGTGAAAGGTAGTAAGTGTGTGCCTTTGGTAAAATACTCTTGTTCAGTGAACACAATGCTATACATCACAGATCAGCACATGTGTTTACACTGTGGAGTGTGGGTTCATGTGGGTACATGGAGGATAGAGGCTGCTTGGAGTGACTTGTTCATAGAATTTCCTGTAATGTTCCTGGGTAGCACAGTATATTGCAACACTTATCACATAAGTTCTACTCTTTATCGTCACAAAAATCAAATTGGTATGAACCTCATGGACTTCATTATTATGAAGGCTAGTGTGTATTAATGGTTTGGTTGATTGTATATTGAGGCTGTTGTTTTTGTGATTTAGTGTCCAGTGAAGTGTCAGAATCAGATCTCCTACAAGAGTTAATATATTCATTTCAAGGAGTAAATGGCAAGTTCCTCAAATTAAGTCCAGTGAGTCAAGGCTACACGCTTGATCCAAAGGTAAGGTCAAGAATTATGGGAGCAGGGTTGTTATGATGGCAGTTGTTTGATGCTTTGGTGCCGAAGGATGATTGTAGTCATTGTGCAGTGTAGTGCTGGGAAGACAAATGACAAGTATAATTGTAAGCCAGTAACATGCAAAATAATGAGTGGGCCATTTAAATCCTTGTCTATTGCTGAGTACTCTGGGCACTTAATTCAGAATGGGTTGCAGTCTGAAAACATGCACACTTTCTCTGACTTGCCACCTGCTGTTGCAAATCTCTTTTGTCCCATATGCTATATCTTATGCATCAGTGATTTTTGTGATAGAATGTTGAAAATTAAGCATGACTCTTAGTTATTTTCTCCAGTTTCCTAATAACACATAACAACCTTCTTACAATACTTTTACAGGATTTTTTTGTTAGAAATTCACCAACAAATATATTCCTTGCTTTGTTACCCTTTTGATTGTTGAATATGAAATAGAAGGTTTAAGTTGTGCTAAATCTTGCTGCTATATTTTAAAACTCACTGTGTTTGAATGTGAACATTGTTAAGTATAATGATTTGTAAAGTGTATTGTAATGATTTTGAACACTTCTAAATATAAATACTAAAGCTAGGTAAAGTTGTCCCTTTACAGGCCTGAACAGGCCCATAGGGCTGCAAGAGGTTGAGACTTCCAGAACTTATGGCAAATCAGCACATGAAGGTGGTACAGTTGTCGGCCCTTCGTACTGGCTGCCTTTACCCCCAGTAGATATCCCTGGTACTCATTTCTGTTAGAGGCTGAGTCAACCCCAGGACCATAGCATGGTCAGAAATATTAAGTCAATAAAAAATCCCATTTACCCCATTGGAAATAAAACCCACAACCTTCCTTCTTGTAGCGCAGTTCTTCAACCAAATGTGTAACCATGTACACCTCTACAAATGTTAAAGTACTCCCTAAATAGAATTCGTAGCTGATGTGCATCTAGGAGAAATACAGTTTTTGCATGCAGAAATGACACTGAACATATAAACTTCTTTAAGATTACAACAGGTCGTTATCCTCGTCGTCCTCCTCCTCCTCCTTCATTAACAAAGATTCATGTAGGTGGTTGGTTTGAAATGTGCTAATTAAAAGCATGCTGAAAGTCTTGAAATTATATGCAGTAAGCACTAGAACAGCACTTGGTTTCATAATCCTAGTACTTATTATTACTACTACCATTTTGTCATATTTGTTATCTGTGTAGAAAAAGAGGAGTAGGTCATCGAAGGGAGTTGCTAGGCTGCAGCAATTAATAATTGCATTGTATGTTGCAGGTGCGAGTGAAACGGTCTGTTCGTCGATTTGTTGTGCGGTTGGCCGAGCTAGGATGGTTGCACAATCAAGTCAGGCAGCACTGTGAAAGTGCTGCAGCTTTAAAAAGTCTGGGCCTTGTTGGCCAAAGCCTTATTGCAGCCTTGAGAGAGGAACTGACTGAATATTATCGTTTAGTTGCTGTTTTACAGTCACAGGTTAGATTTTACCACAGTATCCTTCTTTGATTTAGGCTAACATATATCCATACTAACTTTTGCAATTAATAGTAGGGCAATAATAGACATTTGGTAATGTGGGTTGTGCATTGTTAGAGCATATGGGTGATTTTAGAAATTCTGTAACTCCTCCAGTATATCAGCAGCAACAGTGGCAGCAAATCATTAAAGGCTTATTCCATCTTCATTGTTGTTGGTTTCTCCAATCACTATTTTAAACCTTTATTTTTTAATGGCCACTAGCTTCATATATGTATTGTTGTGGTTTGTCATTTTACTGTGAATTTTCTTTATTGTTAAACTTGCAGCTGCTCATTGTGCGTATCAAAATTGCACACACTTTGCTTAGCATAAGCTGCAGGTGATGCTTGGTGCCATAAAGTAAATACTTGTAGAACCAAAATAAACTTCCTTTAAATTGAAACAAATTAGAAAGTGTATGCATAGCATGATTATTATGCCATATTTGCTTCTTTGCAAATTTTCGCTGCATATACTTTGTGGATTGGTCACATCTTACGTAGAAACTGCCTTCTAAAACAAGTTATCGAAGGAAAGATAAAGGGGGAGATGGAAGTGGCAAGAAGACGAGGAACAAGACGTAAGAAGCTACTGGATGACCTTAAGGACAGGAGAGGATATTCTCATTTGAAGGAGGAGGCTCTGGATTGCACTATATGGAGGCATCGTTTAGGAGGAGGCTTTGGACCTGTCGTCAGACAGAATACTCAATGAATGAATACTTTGTGGCTTTCCCAGTTTGTGGCAATAGCACTACAATTGATGTGCATACCGTGCTTAATTTAATACTGTTCTAGGATATGAAGAAAACAAACTATCCAGAGCACCAGGTTCCATTTTTCACACATGTACTTATAAGTGATACAGGGTCTGATTTTATCTACCTACTTTGCACGTGAGTCCAAAATGTGATGGGAATTGTACACATGCAGATTAGGCTATGTGAATGCCCTGTACCCAGAAATGCATGTAGGTCTTAATGTAAGTGGTCACTGAAGTTGCCTTGGCTCAGTGAAAACTGAAAAAGCTTGGTAACTCCTTGTAAAATTATCCAGTATTTAATTTTGTTAAAATCGAGTCTGGCTCTAAATTGTTGTATGTGTACTGACAGGTGGGCAGACAGTTGAGTCTTTTGGTGCTCAGCAGAGTTGCAGATGTGACTACATTTGAGTGTTGTTTACAGATAGTCTGTCTACTATATCATCAATTTGAATCTTTTCTATTATGTATGTTTCTAATTAAATATTTCAGATCAAGCAACAGATAGACATGTCTATGGACTCCCCAATGAGTGAAGAGCGACCGCTGTGCCACACAGATGGTCTTACGCTTTGTAGGCTATCTGTGTGGACATTTGAGCCACAAAGACGTATGAAGTGTCTGGCTGCAGTGGTAGAGGCATGTAAGGATAAGCGGGGTGGAGCATTGGCATCATGTGTTCATGGTTTCTTACAGCATGGAGATCCAGCCATCAGAGAAACAGTAAAAAATCTGCTGGCAGCGGTAAAGTTGATTTCACATTTCTGAAATTTTCCCTCTACTTACTCTTTCATTGGATTAGTCTATATATATGTATGTGTGTGTGTGTGTGTGTGTGTGTGTTTTAAGTGGGGGACAGGGGGGTGTTGGTTTTAACATCATATAGTAAAGGTTTGTTCTGGCATTTTGGAGGAGCATGTTTTCTCCATCTTCAGGGTTTGGGTGGTGCTGAAGTAGATGGGAGAAATGAATGTATCCTGTTTATTTGATGTATTCCTTCCTGCCTGAACCAGATTCATTCATGCCAAACATGAAGGCAGGACATTCCTCTGAGACATCACAACAGACTTTAACTGTAGAGTTTGAACACCTCATCATTTGAACAGCAGTCTTTACAAAAATCTGAAAACCTATATTTTAATTCTTGTTTGATACATGTAGGCGTTTCTGGGTTACCCATTCTTTTGCTACTTATTCTGTAAAATTGTACAATGAAACATTAAAATTATATTTGAGCTTATTTTGTTAATGTTACCTGTTGTAATTGTTTGGCCTTTCTGGCTTCTTCACCTGACAGTAGTGAAAGGTTTCAGTTTCTTGGCTAGGTGCAGGCTTCATGTAAGGTTCTGTTGACTCGTGACTACTGCTGATGACAAATAAAGGAAGTGCACAGCTTATGGTGGTTTTTGAACGATCATGGGAATCTGGTTTTCCCAGATTCACAAAGTGATGATTTTGTCGTTTAGAGGTGGGAAGTCATGTGCAGAAACTACTGTCGGGCTTGTTTTAGACCTTTTGTAATTTACCTTGCCCCCAGACAGGATCCATGACTCTTTTGAAGATATGCTTTGTTGATGTATTTTTCATATGCCTTAGTGTGTCATGATTTTTTTCACAAAAATTTTTTGTTCTAAACCTTGTGTGAGTGATTAACGATCTGTGATGGAAAAGATCTTTCTCACTATTTAATCTGCCCATAAAAGTTAGAAATACTGTATTTACCCAAATATAAGATGACCCCATAATCTTTAATTATCAGGAAAATATGTATAGGGAACTCATTCAATTTCACATGATTGTAAGGTGGCACCCTACACCCTTGTTTTTGATTGGTGAATTAGGTGAAAGTTCTGATCTTGTATTTGGGTAAGTGTGGTATTCTCTGGGGGGGTGGGGGGAAGGGTAGGCCCTTTGAGGGCTTAATTCTTAAGAAGAGATGGATTGCTATTACCATTAAAATCTTCAGGTTTGTAGTGCAGTTTATTTCATTTGTGACACATGGCTCTTTGATCCTAAGCAATCAGTTTCCAGCACAGTACAATTTCAGTCTTTGTCAACAGACAAAATACAAGTTATTTAATCTCAGGTCCCAGTCTTCCATGTCACATCAACATTCATTTGGCCAGGCTTTACAAATTTTCCAAACATGTAGATGTCACTTCTAAATTCTTGGTGCCAGGAGGGTGACATGGAGCACGTCCCATCCACATTTCTGGTGTGGCCTGTGTATCTTGCTGTTATCTGGCACTTTCTGCTCGGTGCATGTGGACTGATACATATTTCTGTACGTAAGGGGGGAAGAAAACTGCAATAATTATGCTGAAAATATTGGTTTCCACCATACAAAATTTTGTCACCTGGGCAGTCAGACACCCCAGATGTTTGTGCATATGTCTTTGCGACTGCTTGCTGCATTTGCATGCTTGCAGGTTTGTGCCACATATCATATGATTTGTTGAGAGATACAGTGTCTTCCTTCTTTCTCCTCATGCTTGGATGTTATACCTGCTGCTTTCTCTTTCACTTGTGAAATGACATGTGTATTACACTCCTTAAGGAAACTGGTGGTGAATTGTTGCTTCTCCATACTTTTTTATTAGGTGTGTAAACCGATGTATGTGATGTTGAGTCGATGGATTCTTGATGGGGAACTGGATGATCCCTATGGTGAATTCTTTATTGCTGCTGACCTAGAGGTGAAAGGCGACCTTCTGTGGCATGAAAAATACCATGTTCTGTGAGTTCTCTTTTAATATACTTCTTCTGGACATAGATAATCTTTCTCAGATGTGTGACTCAGTGTAACATTAACAAAGATAGGGAGCACTTCCTGCTGTATGGGCCCAAATGCATTGAAGAGAGAATAACATCCCCCAAAGATAAGAATATTCTTCACACTAAGAACAAAAGACCACATGGTTTTTGGTGTGTCACCACTGGAAAATATAATAATTGATACTTATGTATTAGTGTGGAGAATTCTTTTATAGAAAACTGTTTTGTGTTACATGGTTTTGAGTTATTTCCTTTCATTTTGTCTCAGTACTTTTGAAATTCAGGGAATGGTTGCTAACATTCAGCTCAGAATCTTTTATGTCCATGTTGCCTGTTGAAAAGTGTAATGATTAAAATATGTAACTATATATAAAGGTAAACGGTAAAGAAGTCCTGTGATAGGCCTGGTGTGGCCAGAGGGTTCCAGGAGGATTAAGGCTCCCAGATTTCCATGACATTCGGCACATGAAGGTGGTGAGGTTGTCAGCCTCATGCACCAGCTGCCTTTATCCCCAGGAAATGTTCCTGGTACTAATTTTCACTAGGGGCTGAGTCGACCCCAGGGCCATGGAACAGTCGGAAGGAATATGTCACTGAAAAATCCAGTGACACCACCAGGAATCTTTCCTGGGACCGTCCGACTAGTAGTGCAGGGCTTTAACCACTATGCCACCCCAGGCCCCATGTAAATATATATAATATATGTATAATATTGTATGTAATATATAATATATATAAGGCATGCACTGAATTCAGCTGGCTAAGGATGAAGTCCAGTTTCAAACTCTTGTAAACAAGGTGATAGACTTTTGCTTTCGTATAAGTTAGGCTATGACTTCAAAAGCTAAGGGACTAGCAGCTTCTCACGAAGGACTCTGCTGCATGGAGTTATTGATACTACTGAATAAAGACAGCTTTATGTTGTGGACTGGTTTGCTACTATGTTAGAAAATCTCCACTTTCCATCTTACATTTGGGGTGCTCATGCAGTTCCATCATTGTAAATGACATGTTATGTTTAAAATATTAATGCTTCAAGTTTTGAATTGAAGTTTCTGTCAAACCAGACTGTGCTTGCAATGTTGTGAGAATTGTTTCAGATATTCAATGGTTCCAAGTTTCATTCCACTGGTGCAAGCAAAAAAAATTCTTGCAACAGGAAAAAGTATCAACTTCTTAAGAGAAATATGTCAAGATCACACTCCTGTGAAAGGCAGAGAGGAGCTGAAACATGCTGTTGAATGTACTAGTGGTGAGTTAATTGCTTACTTTTCTTTTAGTATTTTGCATTTCAGAATTGTTTACCTGCTTGAGTTTTTATATGATGTTTACATTGATTGCAGTGGAAGCTCTGTTTATGGCCGACCGTGAAGGAGATCTCCAAATGATGATGGACACAGCATACCTGGAAACTTCACGTCGTGTATTAGATGTGTTGATAGGACAATACAAATTCCTAGATCATTTACAAGCATTAAGACGTTACCTTCTCCTTGGACAAGGGGACTTTATTCGCCACCTGATGGAGCTCTTGGAGTTAGTATAGTTTTTTTTTGCAAGTACCATACCTTTTATGTTGCTTCAGATCAAATTCAGAAGTGCTGAAATGGAATAAAACTATGTACCTCTTCCAATTTGCAATCACACACACACACACATACACACACACACACACACACACACACAAAGGATGAAGAATATGACACCGTGTACTCTGGTAGATGGATATTAACTGTTCTATGAAGCTTTGAGACACCGGCAAAATTCTGCTAGACAGTACAGTGTAATATCAGCTACAGCTATTTGTTTTGCTTGATTCATGTCGAGTGCACAATAAGTGAGGGAATGTGTACAGCGAACTGGGAAAAAAAGGTAAGGTAAGGGCTGTGGCCTATTTTGAGACTCTTTTGAGAAATGTGACAGCAAGGCATAGACAAATATCTGAGTCTTCTGGGCTGTGACACTGTGTGACTGGGCAAACAGAGTCAAGCAGTCCAAAAAGAGAAAGTGAGGTAATGTGTAGGAACAGGGTAACGGTTAAGGGCAGTCAGAGACATGTTGTCACCTTCCAGAAAGACTTGACTGCCCATTCCTTCCACTTGGCAGTCTGTTGCCGAATGTTACCTCAACAGCTGGCTCCTCTGGCAATCTGCAACAACTGATGAGAGGTTATGGACACTGCGATCATCAAGTTCTTGCTGCTTCAGGCTGCCTTCCCATTGGGCAGTCCCCCTGTCCTTGTCATCACCGGCATCTTCACTGCCACTAGCATGACTCTCGTCTCCTCCGTACCGGCTCTCAGGACGACTGCTCCCTGCAGTACTTGCATTCCAGCCTTCTTCAGCAGACATAACCGTCCTGGTAGAAGTAACACACACATTTATTTCTTTATTATCAAACCAGTAGGCTTTGATCTCTTTAGAAACCATCATTCAAATGCACATATGAATTCAAAAGCAGGATTTTACATATTCATACACTTGGCACATCAAGCAGTATATTCAAGAAATATTTATCGCTAGTGGTTATTTGTCACAGCATGGGAAAGGTATACTTCGACAAGTACTGGTCACCTCTCGGTCCCAACTGATTATCTGTAAATGTGACCCAAGTCAAAGTAATTAACAATATCAGGGCAGTACACAAATGTTTCCATGATCCCATGACACATTTCAAATGCTTCCAGCCTTTGTGCACTGTATTGTGTGATGTATTTTAAGGTAATTTAAATTTTAAACTCCGCTGCTGTGGGAAGTAGTTGGAATTCACAGTTCTGGTTCAGCAAAGTGTTAATTCACTTCAATTAATTCTGTCATTGAAGTAAACATAGTGACACTTGGAGTCGAAAGGTTGATGGCTAGCCCACAATTACAAGTGATCCCCACCTCTATATGTCCTTTGAACTGTCAATGTTATGTCCAAATACTGCTGATAGTATCAATTGGTCTCCACCAGCACAGTAATACCCTGATGGTATCAATTGGTCACCACCAGCAAAGCAATACATGAGTGACAGTATCAACTGGTTGCCACCAGCAAAGCAATACACAGCTGCACAACACAACATCAGAACACTGAAGGGACTCTACAGTTCATTTATGCGGAATTCAAATTTCATCTTTTGCCATTTGTGTCAGCGGTGACCTGACGGGTATTGCTGTGTGTCCCACCATCAGATGTCACCACTACAACACACTCTTGAATACATGTAGAGTTAGAGCTGGTAGGTCTTCATCAGAACTTTCAGCTGTGTTTTGGCCATGCACAAAACTGACCACTCTGACCATGTGACCCACTGGTCAATCCCACTTTCCATCTCTAAGTACAACAAAACTGGAAGTTGTTCTACCATGCCATCTGCCTCCTAATCAGTTTAACTGCAGTCTCTACAAGTTGCCTGTGATTCAGTTTAATACTGTCTTTCTTCAGTCATCTCTTGTAAATCATTCTACAATGTATCATGGCCTGTGCTGTCATGTGTGTGTGAGAGTTACGGCAGCAACTGGAACATCACACTGAAATGGAACACAAACAATAAAGGAAAACTCTGCAATGAACAGTGATAATATAACAGTTCTTGAATAAGTCTTTAGTTGAAAAGAAACTCTGTTCTTAGTGAAGAGATGCGTGCAAAAGAGACATCAACAGTACTAACAGCATTCTAGAAACTGCATTATACATTGTTTGTCAAACATTTCTGGGGCTATTTAAAGCATTAAATCACATGCATAATTTTGTTCCCTGAAAAAGAAATGTGAGAAAATTATGAAAGTAATTGCAGAGAAACACCAATATAGACTGAACTTTCTGTATAAATTTGTACATTGTAAAACTGATTCGTTCTTAAAAGCCAAGTTTTGTTACCACATTATTTATATCTTTAAAAACGCAGTAAATAAAATGTATTTTCTTAAATGTTATTTTTTTTTACTTTAAAAGTATATGAAAAACGCAAACTAGGAAAAAAACACAGGCATTTAAACTCAGCCTGCTAAGTGCAAATAATTAAGCAGTGCCTTACGGAACACAGTGTCAACAGGTATGGCTTACAGTGTTTGGTAAGGAAGAATGACAAGAAATATCCAATATAGTATCAGTGATTAAGTTAAGGAACCAAATACTGGCAAGGAAAAACATATCTGGGGTGAAGAATAGATGCCCCTGCCATAAAAATAAATAAATGAATAATTAAATAATCAATAGAAGTTTAGGTTAGGTTAGGTTAGGTTACATTAGGTTAGTGCAAATCTTCTGGAAAGTAATGCTGTGTTGTTTGACAAGCAGTTCCCAGCATTCAGGATCAAGCAATCAAAGAAGAATAGCTGAACAATACAAAGCATGTGTTACATAGGTGTGGTTAATGTGAGTAGCAGATGGCTAAAAGCTTAGAAAGCCAATAATGCTGAGAGTGTGGACGAGAAAGTACATGGAACATTGCAAGAGGCACTTTTGGATATTTGTAAGATAGAAGAGCTAAGGTGAGGGAAGGTTTGCACATGTATTCTTTCATCCATCTCCATTTCGTTTTACCAAGGCTCCTCCCACTACCACCACTCTTGGCTTGCCACCCCCTGTGGTTATTAGATACTCTATATCACACATTACTTGTAGTGTACTGCTTTTCTTCTTGGACTGCTTGATCTTGAAGATAAAGGTACCACAATCCTTTAAAATGTCAAAACCCACTCATAAAATAAAACAGTACTACATCCTGGAAGACCTGTAAATTCAGCAACACTACTCCAGGAACCTCAGAGCTCTCACAAGTGAAGCTCCTTGCAGTCCTAACCAATATTTTGCCTTCTGTAACACACCTTGGTATAAGCGACTGTGGTGCAGGTCCAGTACTGACAGGACTGTGCTTTGTCTGCACATGCTTCTTGAGGTTGCTCTGTGTTGAGAACGTTGAGCTTGGACAGTAGTTGCACTTGTACGGCCTCTCAGGAACATTCCTCATGGTGTAGTTTCCTGAACTTGAGCCAGGCGAAGTCTCAGAGCTTGACGAAGATCCTCCGCCTTGAGATGCTGATGAGGTCGACTGGCTGCCATGTTTGCGGAGCAGATGGCGGTCGCAGTTTGATTTGGTGGTGAAGAGCAATGAGCAGTGTGGACATTTGTAAGGCTTCTGCCCAGTGTGAGTTAGCACATGGCGCCTCAGAGATGAAGTCCACGGGAATGTCCGCGGGCAGTAAGGACAGGACACACGGTTTGGCGCCAGTGAATATGCACTTTTCTTCTTCTCTACACCAGTGGTGTTTGTGTTGGTGTTGCCCAGCTCACACTCTGACCTGTAGAAGATATATGACAACTGGCAGTCATGTCATGATAAGTACTGCAGAGTAACAAGAACCAAATGACTGTGCCATCCTTTAGCATATTATGAATATGTATCTCTGAACTTCAGCCATACTGAACTGAGAGGTTTCATGCAGTGTGTCCCACTCATTCAGTAAGTTCTGAAAGTTGAACAGATCTTTAAATAACCAACCACACCCCTATATGCATTTGTCTTCTCCCCCACACATGACACATGCCCCACCCATCTTATCTTCCTTGCTTCAAATAATATCTGGTGAGGAGTAAAAACCGTGAAGCTCCTCATTATGCAATTTTCTCCAGTTGCCTGTTACTTTCTCCTAAGCCCAAATAACTCCCTCAGTACCCTGTTCTCAAACACCATCAGCAATGAACAGATCTTTACACACCTTCATACATGCTGATTCCTCTGCTTACAAACACATGAAATAAGAACTACTAACGCTTATGAATGCGCATCTTTTAAATATATGTATTATTTAACTTTTTGGAGAGACAATAAAAACTGCACATATGAATTAGAGTATATGAATGAATTTATTCTTCGTAGAAATATAATTAAAATATCTACCTAAGACAAAAATTACCTCAAATTTCAGGTGATCCTCTTTGAAGAAACATAAAATATAAGGAGTTACACCCGTGAGCCTTAGTTGGCCATTTTCAGACAATCCCTAGTTTGAAATTACTGGAATTCAAAGTAGGCCTTAATTTTTAGGTTCAGGTAAATTTAGTTAACTGAAAAAGTTACTGAAAAATATTCATTGTATGTCATTTTTATTTTGTGTTCTTCTGTGCGCTATTAATTTCACATTATTTGTTTGCATAGGGTGTGCTGATGTTTGCTCTTAATTTTGTTATTCGCAGAGGGTGTGCTAAAATGCGCCATTAATTTCATGTTATTTGTACAAAGTGTGCCAATTTGTGCCACTTCCAAACTAGGTTATATCTAAACAAGTCAAGCAACGTATGTATAACGTAATGTTCAGGCGTGTTCATGGAACGACTGTTGCAGCGGAAAAGCAGTTTGTGTCTGTAGTCTTAGATATCCAGCGTGCAACGCACGTGTACTATATTGTCATCTGTGGCATGTCCACCTCTGCAATATTTTTCCACATTATCTCACAAATGGCACAAATTTGGGAGAGAAAAAAAGTTATTTAACACAAAATCTGCATTTTGACTTTCTCTACAGCTGATACCTGAAACATTTCTCATTCTAAGAAGAACTGAGTGAGATATTGTCATAAATGTGCATCGGTCTTGATGTAAAGCACCGTTATTCTTGTCAGATTTGAATGAAACTTGAACTTTCTTGACCGATTTTGGAAAAATTCTCGGATATAAAATTTCATGAAAATCTGTCCAGTGGGAGGCAAGCTCTTCCATGCAGATGGACAGCTGGAGAGAGACACGGTGAAGTTAACAGTTGCTTTTCACAATTTTGCAAATGCACCTACAAGGGCTTTTTTTTTACAATAATATAAAATCAGACTTCATATAATATATTATATCTTGTGGGGTAAACTGTGCTGTGTTACAAGTATGCACGTTGTGAATGGAGTTTTGGAATGCACATTGTTCATAAGCAGAAGAATGACAGTACTTATGTTAACAAGAAATACAATAAACATGGCTTGAACAGTATGAAAAGTTGTGGTTATATCAGAAAGATGTAATCTAAAGTGGTACTGTAACAGCTTTCATTGCCTATCTACTATACTAAATTTAATCAAAGTTAGTTACATGTTTTGGAAAATTAAGCAGTACAGAAATGGACAGACATTTCTTCAAATTACATGTCCTCTTCCC
>Ga0209629_10001547_pt1 | contig 14748 bp, 11 predicted proteins | sample TergutCu122P5_FD_187286 | JGI IMG/M metagenome (GOLD analysis project Ga0209629, IMG submission 187286) | Cubitermes ugandensis P5 segment gut microbial communities from Kakamega Forest, Kenya - Cu122 P5 (SPAdes) (version 2) | ecosystem: Host-associated > Arthropoda: Insects > Digestive system...
TCCGGACCTCGCGGAGGAACTGAAGGCTTCCCTTGAGGAGTACGAGCGCGAGAAGGCCGCAGAGCTCGAGCAGATCGCCGACGAGCGTGACAGTGCGCTCGCCTGGCTGCTCCGTGATTCAGACGACATCCAGGCGCTCTCGCTCCTGACCCGGGGCGCAGAGGCCCGGAGCCTGAAGAGCACGCTCAAGGCGGTCGAGAAGGGGGAGAAGGGCGCGGGCGAGAAGCTGGAGATGATGGCCGCCTCCCATGGCCTGGCCGCCAAGTTCCCCACCGCCGCCGCCAAGCTCGCAGCGCTGCGCGCCGGCGAGCTGGAGATCGATGCCACCTTCCTGCCCTATGAGGAACTCGATACGGCCGATCGGGTCCGTGCGATCATACGGGACAGCGCCGAGCGTTCCACCGACATCGAGGACGAATATGCAGAGCGCATCGAGGTCCGTCGGGAGGCCTTCGACGCACTGCAGCGCCTGCAGGTCAAGCAGCTCTTCGACGACGAGCTCGTCTATCGTGAGATGTATCGTCTCTACGGTCCGCAGGTCGCCAATGATGGTACGGTCCGCGACCCCGGCTATTTCACGGGCGGGATGGGGGCAGAACATGTCCGCACCCTCCTGGGATCGACGGACTTCACGGCCCTGCGATCCGAGCTGCGCGCCCAACTGCGCGAGGCGAACATAAAGTTGGAAGACGGCGCCTCGCTGCCCGCCTCGGTCAAGAAGATCGTCAAAAGGCTGTCGGTCGTCGACGCCTTCGTCCAGTCGGGGATCGACCCGGAGTGGATGGTGCTCGACGTCATCCCGGTGATGCCGCCGGAGCTGCGTCCGATGGTCCAGCTCGACGGCGGTCGTTTCGCTACGAGCGACCTCAACGACCTGTATCGACGGGTCATCAACCGCAACAACCGCCTGAAGAAACTCCTGGATCTGGGCGCGCCGGAGATCATCATCAACAACGAGAAGCGCATGCTTCAGGAGGCGGTCGACAAGCTCTTCGACAACCGCCGCGATGACCGACGCCAGGTCAAGGGCACCTCTGGGCGCCCTCTGAAGTCCCTGTCCCACTCGCTCAACGGCAAGCAGGGACGCTTCCGCCAGAACCTGCTCGGCAAGCGCGTCGACTACTCAGGCCGCTCCGTCATCGTCGGCGGACCGGAACTGAAGCTGCATCAGTGCGGCCTTCCCAAGCAGATGGCCCTTGAGCTGTACAAGCCCTTCGTCATGAAGCGGCTTGTCGACCGGTATAAAGAGGGCGAGGAGCGCGATGAGGCGCCCAACACCAAGGCTGCCAAGAAGCTCGTCGAGCGCCAGCGTCCCGTCGTCTGGGATGTGCTCGAAGAGGTCATCGCGGACCATCCGGTCCTGCTGAACCGCGCGCCCACCCTGCACCGTCTGGGTATCCAGGCCTTCGAGCCGGTACTCGTCGAGGGCAAGGCGATCCATCTGCATCCGCTCGTCTGTACGGCTTTCAACGCGGACTTCGACGGGGACCAGATGGCCGTCCATCTGCCGCTGTCGACGGAGGCCCAGGCAGAGGCCCGTGTGCTCATGCTGTCCACGAACAACATCAAGTCCCCGGCCAATGGACGCCCTCTGGCGGTTCCATCCCAGGACATGGTGCTCGGGATCTATCACCTGACCACGATCGTCGAGGGCAAGCCGGGGGAGGCTCGCGCCTTCCTGTCCGACAAAGAGGCGGTGCTTGCTTACGACAGCCGTGCCGAGCTCGATCTGCAGGCCAGGATCAGCGTGCGTATGACCCGTGACCAGGTGGTCCGCAGCAGCGCGGCAGACCGGGTCGGCACCCTGGTATCGGCAGGAGAACGTATCGAGACCTCGGTCGGAAGGATACTGTTCAACCGGGCGTTCCCGGAGGAGTATCCCTTCATCAACTACTCGCTCGACAAGGGCGCGATCGCGGCGATCATCGAGGATCAGGCGCTCAGGTATTCGACGGCAGAGACTGCCGAGATACTCGATCACATCAAGGACCTGGGATTTCACTATGCGACCCATTCCGGCATCACCGCCTCGCTCTATGATGCGATGATCCCCGAGAGCAAGCAGAAGATCCTTGACGCCTACGACAAGGAGTCCCTCAAGATCGAAGAGCAGTATGAGGCGGGGCTCTTGACGACGGCCGAGCGGCATCGTCAGACCATCGACATCTGGAACCGCGCGACCGATGAGGTCGGCGACGCGATGGTCAAGGCCTTCGATCCCAAGAACCCGATATTCATCATGGCGCAGTCCGGCGCCCGCGGTAACCTCAAGCAGATCCGTCAGCTGGCGGGGATGCGCGGACTGATGCAGTCCCCGAAGGGCGACGTCATCGATCGTCCGATCAAGACGAACTTCCGCGAGGGCCTGACCGTGCTCGAGTACTTCATCTCGACTCATGGCGCCCGCAAGGGTCTGGCCGACACCGCGCTCGGGACCGAGACCGGCGGCTATACCACCCGTCGTTTCCTTGATTTCGTGCATGACGCGATCGTGCGTTCAGAAGACTGCGGCACCCATGAGGGCGTCGAGGTCTCGCTCTATGCCGAGCATAACGGCGAGCTCGACACGAACCTGATCGGTCGCGTCGTCTCAGAGTCGGTCAAAGGCCTGCGGGGCAAGGTCCTGCTTGCGGCGGACGACTACATCACCTCGCTCGAGATGCTGGAGGCTTTCGAGGCCGCCGGTATCAAGACCCTGCGTCTTCGTTCGGCGCTGACCTGCCTGGAAGGGCGGGGGATCTGCCAGAAGTGCTATGGCTACGACTTAAGTAACGGAGCTCCGGTCGACATCGGGACGGCTGTCGGCGTCATCGCCGCGCAGTCCATCGGCGAGCCGGGGACCCAGCTGACCCTGCGTACCTTCCACACCGGCGGTGTGGCGGGGACCGACATCACCGAGGGCCTGCCGCTCGTCAACGAGATCCTTGAGTCCCCCAAGGCCAACCGCGTCTTCGCCATCCTCTCAGAGATCGACGGCGAAGTGAGCGCCATCGAGACCGATGAGCGTGGCAGCGTGGTGGTCGTGACCGGCCCCAAGCGCGCGCAATGGCGCAGCGCAGTGGTCAGCAACGAGTCGCGTCTGATCGTCTCTGTCGGCGACAAGGTCTGCGCGGGTGATCCGGTCACCAAGGGTCGTCCCTATGGGCCCGATCGTCTGAAGATCGTCGGCCGTGAGAAGATGCTCCACTGGATCATCAACGAGCTGCAGTCGGTGTATCGGGGTCAGGGCGTTGAGCTCAACGACAAGCACTTCGAGATCATCGCGGCGCGCATGCTCTCGAAGGTCAAGGTCACTGACAGCGGGGATTCGGACTTCCTGGTGGACTCCTACGTCGACCGGCTGCAGTATCTGGCGGAGAACGATCGGCTGGTCGCGGAGGGCAAGATCGCGGCTCAGGCCCACGACACGCTCATCGGGCCTCTCCAGATCGTGCGGGCATCGATGAGGTCGCTGGGCAGCGAGAGCTTCCTGTCCCTGGCCTCGTTCATGTGGACGACGACCGTTCTGGCGCAGGCTGCTATCGAGTCGCGCGAGGACAATCTCCTCGGCCTGAAAGAGAACGTCATCATCGGCAAGCTGATCCCGGCGGGGACCGGCATGAAGCACTACCGTAACGTTGAGGTCAGCTACAAGGGTACGAGTCTGGCGGGGGAGACTGCGACGAGCATCGAAGCGGCGCCCGACGCGCTGCGCGACGACTTCACGGCGATCGAAGCGATGAAGCCCGAGCCTGCTCAGTGGGACGTCGACCCTGATGAGTTCGTCCGGACCCTGTCCTGGAACGATGAGGATCTCGATGCCGACTTCGATGCCTCGAAGTATCTGGGCGTGAGCTTCGATCCTGATGTGATGCTGGGTGGGGGCAACCCAACGCTGTCTGACGACGCAGGCGCTGTCTTCTCTGATCTCGACGACCTGCTGGGCAGCGATCCTGCCGGCCAGACGACCGCTGACGCATCGGTCCTCAGCGCAGAACGGGAGGCGGCCTTACTCAAGACCGAGCTGGCCCCGGATCCCCTGCAGCTTCCGCTCAAGGAGATCGGCGTCTCAACGCGCTGGGCGACCAAGTTCGCGGAAGCAGGCTTCTCCACGGTGGCCGATCTGATGGGTCGCAGCGTGGATGACCTGCTCGACATCCCCGGCATCGGGGTCCGCGCGGTCGAAGAAGTCGAGACAGGGCTCAAGGCGAACAAGTTCCCGCCCCTGAAAGACTGATCACTCAGTCAGAGCAAGGATACGCCGAGCCGCCTGGAGTTGTTCCCAGGCGGCTCTTTTCTTGTCCGTGTCGTCCAGCGAGCCGAAGAAGTCATCGCAGACGGCGACCTTGATCCAGGGGAGTTGTGGGGGATCGGCCAAGATGTCGCGCTCAAGTAGCACGACAGCCTCGGTGTTGAGCGCGCGCACGTAGCTGCGCAGAACCGCCACAGAGAGGCAGGCTGGCAGTTCCGGCGTGCAGAGCAGGGCGGCCTCGGTCGCGCGCCAGCCCAGCGCCCTGAGCGCCTTGCTCAGGGCATCTCGCTCTTCGGCGCTCAATGTTGACCGCTCACGTCCGGTGACGGCCAGCACGGTCGCGTAGTACTGGTGTTCGACAGGCCCCAGGCTGAGCCCGTCTGTCTCGAGGCGTGCGACAGCGGTCACACGCATCGCGCGGTCAAGAGCGCTGATGTCGCGGGGATAGTGTCCGATCAGGTCCGTGGCGCCTGCTCCTTGAACCAGTTCCAGGTCGCCTGCAGCCCGTCGTCCAGTTCGACCTCTGCGTCCCACTCGAGGATGTCGCTTGCTTTATCAGCTGAAAGTATCGAAGTCCGCACCTCTCCTGCCGGCGCCTCGCCGTGTTCCTCGCGCTCGTGAAAGCCGGTGATCTGGCGCAAACTGATGAGCAACTCGGTCAGCGCGACCCCCCTCGCGGTGCTGATGTTGAAGGCCGGTCCGTCCGGGCCGGGGATGCTCGAGAAGCGCAGGTCATGGGCGATGAGCAGGGTCAGGGCAGAGACGACGTCACCCACGTAGACGAAGTCGCGGACCTGGGACCCGTCCCCGTTGACGATCGGCGCTGAGCCCGCAGCGATCCGCGAGCAGAAAGCCGCGACCACGCCCGCCTCGCCAGCGGCGCTCTGGCGCGGACCGTAGACGTTGGCGAAGCGTCCGGAAACGTAGTCGATCCCGGCAGGCCCCAACAGCTCCGCCAATAGAGCCTCCCCTGCAAGCTTGCTCGCTCCATAGGGGTTCTGTGGCGCCTTCGCAGATCCCTCGGTCAGCGGGATCTCAGCGGGATCGCCATAGACCGCCGCGCTGCTGGCGAAAACGACCCGCACGGCTCCGCATCCGATGGCCGCCTGGGCGACCGCGCGGGTACCGTCGAGGTTGATGCGGTCGTTTTCTGCCGGATCCGTGAGCGATCTGGTCACAGATGACTGGGCGGCCAAATGCACGATGACCTCGGGAGCGAAGTCCGCGACCACGCAGGCGAAGTCCTTATCGAGGATGTCCATCTTACGAAAGGCGCAGGCAGGATGGATGTTCTCGATCCGTCCGGTCGAGAGATCATCGATCACCATGACCTCTCCGTCAAGAGAGGTCAGATGGTGGATAAGCGCTGATCCGATGAACCCGGCTCCGCCGGTAACGAGGATCTTCACGGGCTGCCCTTTCTCCGATCTCCCTCCCGGGAGCAGGTGATGCACTGTGCGATAATGGATAACAGTACTGTAACATACCATGTTTGGATCCATGCGAAGTCTTCATACCATCATAACCACAGTGTTGCTTGGCGCGCTGCTCTGTGTGCCGGTCCCGGGCAGAGCGGCCCCGACGGATGCGACACACACCGCCGTCATACTCGAGGCGCAGCAACCGAGCGTTGCGACGACCTCGACGGGGTCTTTCAGCTACAAGGTCCGGGTGCGTCCTGCCGCAGACGCTGACAGCATCAGCGCGACCTTCGAACTGTTCAACGCTGACGGCAACGGCATCTTCCTGCGCACGACCTACTGGAACTTCACCGGAGAAGATATCGCGACACCCGATGCGGACGGGCGCTACTCGTACACGTTCACGCGGGACCTCGTCGGCCTGGCGCTGGGGGAGGGAAGGTATCGCTGTCGCTGTACGGTCGTCACGAGCACTCCACAGGGAACGTCGATCCAGACCCGAGAGAGCACACTGTTCGTGTATGATGCGTCCGCAGCGCGCTGTCCGGTAGCGCTGGTGCTGCGCATCGGGGCTCCTCCCCTGTGTCGCACAGACGGGGACTTCGCTTCTGACCCGGCGACCGGAACGGCCCGGCAGCGTACAGAGGAGCTCGGCCAGGTGGCAGATCTGATCCTGAGCGATCCGAAGCTCCACCTGACGTTGGCGCCCTCGCCTTTGCTGATCGAAGAGCTGGGAAAGCTTGCTGCGGGGAGCCGTTATGTCAACAGCGCCGGAGCCCTGGTCGCTCTGCCACCGTCCGATGCTGCTGCTCGCTATGCGGCCCAGGTCATCGTCCGTCTGAAGTCCGCGATCGCCACCGGACGGCTCAAGATCGCCTGGCAGGGCTACAGTGATCCGAACGTCAGCCAGCTGCTCGCCAACGGTCTTTCCGACGATCTGCCTGCTCAGTATGAGAAGGGCAGACAGGCCCTGCAGACGGTACTGGGAGTCAGTCCGATCCCGATGAGCGCCCCGTTCGGCGGGCGCGCGGTCGTAGGCGCGCGGGAGAAGCTTCGTCCTCTGGGGATCGAACAGATCGTTCCTGCCAGCTATAACAGGGTCTCCCAGTCACTTGAGGCCACGGATCTCGCTGAGCCGTTGGACGCACTCTTCGCCTTGCGCGGCAAGACGCCGGTAAGTCCGGTCGTGGTGGGTCTTCCTGAGGACCCGACGCGCGCGGCGGCTTTGATGCTGCGCCTGATCCGTTTGACGAGTACGCCCTGGATCAGCTTCACGCCCATCCAGAAAGTGACGCTGCGTGATCCCACGGCAGACCCCGGTCCTCGTAAGACGACGCTCGAAGTCCCGCCTCAGGACTTCACCGCCATCCGTCGCGCGCGCGAGGCAGCGATCGGGCTGACGGGGGCGGCGCCGGACGGGACTCAGGACGCCCTTGAGGCGACCCAGCTGTCGCTGGTCGCAGAGAACGCCTTTGGCCCACGACCGTCCAGCGGGGCGAACAGCACCGCCCCGGAGAGCTTCGCTGACGGGACCCTGCGCATCGTCGGGCGGACCTTCTCTGCCCTGAAGCTGCGGCTGAGCCCGGTGACCTTGGCCGGCAGTACCGGCGAGGTCCCCATCACGATCGCGAACAGCGGGAAGACAGCATTCAAGGTCCACCTGGAGTTCGCTAACAAGAGCGGCGGACTCAAGATCGATCCGACAAGGAGCCCGCTTCTGACAGCCTCGGGCAACAACACCCTCTATTCGGCGAACGTCCGTCTGTCTCAGACCGGGAGCAGCGATCTGCGGGTACGTCTGAAGGCGGGAAGCCATACCATCTGTGAAGATAGTGTCGCGATCTCAGCTTCCTATCTCGATACGATCGTCATCGTTGCTATAGTGGTAATCGTTGGCGTCGGACTGCTCCTCTACCTCTGGCGCCACGCACGCCAGGTCCAGAAAGGAGAGGGCAGTGCCTGAAATGAGGGCTCAGAGTAAGGCGATCGTCTTCGATACGAACGTGTTGTTGACCGATCCCCAATCGCTTTATGCCTATCCGGGCGCCCGTATCATCATCCCCGAGACCGTGCTCGCCGAGCTGGACAAGCTTAAGACAGCGCATGTCGATCCCGACCTGCGCTTCCGCGGGCGGGAGGTCACGCGGCTGATCTTCGAGCTGGCAGATGGCAGGTCACTGATCGACGGCGTCGATCTGCCGGAAGGCGGCAGCCTGCGCGTGGTCCCGTTCGAGTACAACAACCAGGCGCTTCCTGACGGATTCGCGACCAAGACCCCTGACGACAAGATCCTCGCGACGGCCTGGCTTATCGACGACGAGCTGGGCGACGGGCAGCAGGTGACGCTTCTGACCAACGACCTGAACATGCTGCTCAAGGCCCAGACGGTCGGTCTGGACGTAAGCCAGTTCAAAACAGGTGATGACATCAGCTTCGGCAAGCGCTATATCATCCGACCGTTCCAGCGCTATCGGGTCCCCTTGACCATCCTGCTTTTCGCAGTCGCGTTGTTCGCCGCCGCCGTCGTCTTGGGTATCACCCAGGGAGGACTCTTCCGGGCGCGTACGACGCCGGTCTCAACCGAGTTCCGAAACCTGCTCACCGCTGATCAGAAGGGCGCCTATGACGCGCTCCTCCTGCTTCAGGACGACCCGAAAGATACGGAGGCCATGCTGACCCTGGCGCAGTTCTTCTACGACCGGGCGACCGCTGACCAGAGCGCGGGCGACGGCGCCTCGATGATGGCCGACGCGAAGAACGGGATCAAGTACTTCACGAAGTATCTCCAGTATTACCCGACGGCAGCCGACGCACAGACCGACATGGCAGCCCTGTATTACTTCACCGGCAACACCGACCGGGCGATCCAGGTGGTCGCACAGGTCCTTGAACTCAAACCGGATCATGTCAAGGCCAACTACAACTTGGGCATCTTCTATCTTTTTGGGCAGAACAACCTTGATCAGGCGAAGAAGCAGATGCAGCGCGTCATGGATCTGACGAAGGGCGACGCAGCGAACAAGACGATCTTCGATCAGGCGCAGCAGATGATCAAGCTCATCGAGCAGCGTCGGCAGAGCACAACGCCCACGGCGACGGCACAGTAGGGAGTCATCACATCATGACGGTTCGAACGATCGATATCGCGGTCATCGGGGGCGGCCCGGCAGGACTGACGGCCGGCCTGTACGCGGCGCGCGGCGGCGCCGAGACGGTGATCTTCGAGCGTCAGGCGTGCGGGGGGCAGATCATCACGACCGAACAGGTCGAGAACTACCCGGCCTTTCCAGAAGGCGTCGGCGGCGCCGAGCTGGGAGAACTGATGACAGCTCAGACGCTCGCCCAGGGCGCAGAGATCGCCCTGTTCACCGAGGTCACGGCGATAGTGCCCGCAGACGGGGGCTTCCTGCTCGAGACCAACGATGCGCCGATGCATGCGCGCGCGGTGATCGTGGCGACCGGAGCGGTGCCCAGCAAGCTCGGCATCCCCGGTGAAGCAGAGTTCACCGGGCGTGGCGTCTCCTGGTGCGCGACCTGCGACGGGGCTTTCTACCGTGATAAAGTCGTGGCCGTCATCGGCGGGGGGGACGCAGCCCTTGAAGAGGCGATGTTCCTGACGAAGTTCGCGACCAAGGTCTACCTCGTGCATCGGCGCCATGAGTTCCGGGCGGCCCAGGTCATCGTGGACCGTCTCGCGCGCCACGAGAAAGTCGAGCCGGTCCTTGGCAACGTGCCGGTCGAGATCCTCGGGGATCCTGAGACGGGCAAGGTCTGCGGCCTGGTGCTGCGCGACGTGGCCGACGGCAGCGAGCGGACCCTTGTCCTCGACGGGGTCTTCGAGTTCGTCGGCACAACGCCGATCTCAGAACTCCTCTCAGACGGACTCGTCAGCACCGATGAGCGGGGCTATATCCGCACGGATGCCCGTGGCGCGACCGGCGTACCGGGGCTTTTCGCCGCAGGGGATGTCACGGAATCAACGCTCAAACAGGTGGTGACTGCCGCTGGGGCGGGCGCCACGGCCGGTTTCTCTGCGCTCAACTACCTGGAGACCCTATAATGAGAAGTGGGGACATCCTCACGAGAAAAGAAAGGATCGGAGATCATGGCAGAGCTGAAACAGATCACTGACGCAACGTTTGCAGCAGACGTTGAACAGAGCGCCGGTACCGTCGTGGTGGACTTCTGGGCGCCCTGGTGCGGCCCTTGTCGGAGCATGGAGCCGATCCTGAAGAAGATCGCAGCGGAGCACGACGAACTGACGATCGCGCAGATCAACGTGGACGAGAACCCGCAGACCGCGCAGAAGTTCGACGTCATGTCCATCCCGACCTATGTGGTCTTCAAGGATGGCAAGGTCGCCAAGCGCTTCGTGGGCGGCATGCCCGAGGGCCGTTTCCTGGCAGAGATAGAGAGTGTGTAGCATGTGTAGCGATGGGGTGAACCATAACCAATTCCAGATGATGATAGAGATGTGCCAGTCGCAGGTCGAGCTCGTTGAGGACTGGGTCAAAGAGCTCGCCCACCTGGCGGGGCATGCGGGTCTTGAGTCAGAGCGGGGACTCAGTGAGGCGATCACCGAACTCAAGAGCGTTCGGCGCCGCCTCGATCGCGCCTCAGAGGAGATCGAGAACAGCTCGAACTTCCCGGAAGCGACCGTCACCGCGCTCTGAATCCCTGCCGTGATCGGCGTGCCGTGAGCCGCAGACAGGGCTCTTCACAGAATCTACACTCATAAAACTTGACAATGGTGTACTCAGATAATACGCTGGAGTAGTGCTGACCTCAGTGAGCACGACTACACAGAAGAAGGAGTACATCATCATGAGTAAAGTATTGGGAATAGACCTCGGCACCACCAACAGCGCGATGGCGCTGATCGAAGGTGGGGAGCCGGCGATCGTCATCAACGTGGAAGGCGACCGCACCACGCCGTCAGTCGTGGCGTTTCGTAAAGAAGGCGAGCGTCTGGTCGGCAAGCCCGCCAAGAACCAGGCGGTGACCAACCCGGAGAACACGATCTCTTCGATCAAGCGCTTCATGGGGCGCAAGTTCAGCGAGGTATCCTCGGAGATCAAGACCGTCAGCTATGACGTGGTCTCCGGCAAGGCTGGCCGTGTCGAGATCAAGATCGACGGCAAGAACTACACACCCGAAGAGATCAGCGCGATGATCCTGCAGAAGATGAAGGCTGATGCAGAGAAGTACCTGGGCGAGAAGATCACCGAGGCCGTCATCACGGTCCCGGCCTACTTCAACGACGCCCAGCGCCAGGCCACCAAGGACGCCGGCAAGATCGCGGGCCTTGATGTCAAGCGTATCGTCAACGAGCCGACCGCGGCAGCCCTGGCCTACGGGCTCGACAAGGCGGGCAAGGAGCAAAAAGTCCTGATCTTCGACCTGGGCGGCGGTACCTTCGACGTGTCGCTGCTGGAGCTTGGCGACAACGTCGTCGAGGTGCTGGCGACCGCCGGTGACAACCACCTGGGCGGCGATGACTGGGACAAGAAGGTCATCGACTGGCTGGCCGATAAGTTCAAGGCTGACAACGGCGTCGACCTGCGCGCGGACAAGATGGCACTGCAGCGCCTCAAAGAGGCCGCTGAGCGCGCGAAGATGGAGCTTTCCAGCGCAGCTGAGGCCCACATCAACCTGCCCTTCATCACGGCGGACGCCAACGGCCCGAAGCACCTGGACTACACGCTCTCGCGCGCTGAGTTCGAGAAGATCACAAGCGATCTGCTCGATCGCACCAAGAAACCGGTCGAGCAGGTCATCAAGGACGGTGGCGTCAAGCTCGCCGATGTCGACGAGGTCATCCTGGTCGGCGGCTCGACCCGTATGCCGGCAGTCCAGGAACTCGTCAAGAAGCTCACGAGCAAGGATCCGCACATGGGCGTCAACCCCGACGAGGTCGTAGCTCTTGGCGCGGCGGTCCAGGGCGGCGTGCTCTCCGGTGACTTCGGCAAAGGTGACATCCTGCTGCTCGACGTGACCCCCTTAAGCCTGGGAGTCGAGACCATGGGCGGCATCATGACGCGCATGATCGATCGCAACACGACGATCCCGACCCGCAAGACGGAGGTCTACTCGACGGCGGCCGATGGCCAGACCTCGGTGGAGATCCACGTTCTGCAGGGCGAGCGCGACATGGCGGCCGCCAATAAGACACTCGGGCGCTTCACCCTGGCTAACATCCCGCCGGCGCCACGCGGTATCCCACAGATCGAGGTCACCTTCGACATCGACGCGAACGGCATCGTGAACGTCTCTGCCAAGGACCGTGGCACGGGCCAGGAACAGAAGATCACGATATCAGGATCGACGACGCTGTCTGACTCTGAGGTCGACCAGATGGTCCACGACGCCGAGGCGCATGCGGACGAGGACGCCAAGGAGAAAGAGAAGATCGAGGCCCGCAACATGGCCGACAGCCTGGTCTACCAGACCGAGAAGACCCTGAGCGATCTGGGCGACAAGGTGCCCGATGACGTCAAGTCCTCGACACAGTCGGCGGTCGACGATCTGAAGAGCGCCCTTGAGGGCGATGACGTCGACGCCATCAAGGCCAGGACCGATGAGCTGCGCACCGCAGGCATGAAGCTCGGCGAGGTCGCCTATCAGCAGGCACAGGCCGAGGCCGGTCCGGCAGACGGCGCAGGCGACGGCGCCTCAGACGAGGGCGGCGATGAGGTCGTCGACGGTGACTTCGAGGTCGTTGACGATGACAAGTAGGTCAGGGAAGAAAAAGAGTCCAGAGGTGGCAGGGACGGAAGTCTCTGCCACTCCTGCTGTTGATGACGAGCTTGCGGCCGCGCGCGAGGAGCTCAGCGTCTGGAAGGAGCGGGCAGCGCGGGCTCAGGCCGAGTTCGAGAACACGCGCAAGCGGCTCGAATCCCAGCAGGCAGAAGCCTGTCTGAGGGCCACTGACCGCATCGTCGAGGGGCTGCTGCCGGTCGTTGATGACCTCGATCTGGCCATCGCGCACGGACAGGAGTCTGACAACGAGATGGCGCAGGGCCTGGTCGCGATCCGCGAGAAGCTGCTGAGCACCTTCTTTCGCGAAGGCATCGAGCTCATCGACCCTCAGATCGGCGAGCCCTTCGATCATGAGACGCAGAACGCCATGCAGATGATACCTGATCCCGACCTGCCCGACCAGAGTGTCGCCCAGGTCTTCCAGAAGGGCTATCGTCGGGGTTCCCGGGTCATCCGTCCCGCCATGGTGATCGTCGCGCGATCAGAGTGAACGAGGAGCGTGAGCGATCGTGGCGTCGACCAACTACTATGACACCCTTGGGGTGAAGAAAGACGCTTCAGCTGATCAGATAAAGCGAGCGTTCCGTAAGCTCGCTCGCAAGTATCACCCTGATGCGGGCGGCGATGAGGAGAAGTTCAAGAAGGTCAACGAAGCCTACGAGGTCCTCTCCGACCCTGAGAAGCGTAAACAATACGACGAGTACGGTCAGTACTTCGGTACGGGCGGTCCGGGGCCGGGCTATGGTCCGGCGGGAGCCGGAGCTGCGGGAGATCCCTTTGCTGGCGGCGCCTACACCTACACGACCGGCGGCCCCGGAGGTCCGGGCGGCTACCAGCAGGTGGACTTCGACATCGGTGACCTCTTCGGTTCGATGTTCGGCGGCGGTAAGAACGGGGGCAGCTTCGGCGGCTTTCGCAACCAGGGACGTCCGTCTGCCGGACGGGGCCATGATCTGCAACTCGACCTGGACATCGACTTCTCGGAGGCTTATCTGGGAACGAGCCGCAAGGTCCAGACCGCAAGCGGCAAGGAGCTGACGGTCAACATCCCGGCGGGGGCGACCGACGGTGGTAAGCTGCGCTTCAAGGGCAAGGGGGAGCCCGGCCAGGCCGGCGGTCCGCGCGGCGACCTCTACGTCATCACCCACATCCGTCCCCATCGCTTCTTCAGGCGCGCGGGCGCCGATGTCACTCTGACCCTGCCTTTGACTTTCTCCGAGGCGGCGCTCGGCGCGAGCGTGACCGTACCTCTGCCGGACGGGACCCACGCCAAGCTGAAGATCCCGGCAGGTACGCAGAGCGGCAAGGTGTTCCGTATGAAGGGCAAGGGAGCTCCCCGGCTCAGCGGCAAGGGTTCCGGCGACCTGCTGGTCACCGCCCGGATCACGGCGCCCAAACGGGTATCCGGACGCGCGAAGGAGCTCCTGCAGGAATTGCAGGGCCTACAGAAGGAGGACATCCGTGCCGCGCTCAAATAGAGGTAACGACCCTAAGAAGGCCAATCGGAACCGCCCGGTCTACATGATCGGGATCGCGGCCGAACTCGCGGGGGTCCACCCCCAGACCCTGCGCATCTACGAGCGCAAGAACCTTGTCGAACCCCAGCGCACTGATGGGAACACTCGCCTGTACTCCGAAGCTGACATCGAGCGACTCCAGTTCATCCAGGAGCTCACCCAGGACGAGGGCATCAACCTCGCCGGTGTGGTGCGCATCATCGAGCTGGAAAACGAGCGAGCGCGTCTGATGGCAGAAGTCGAGGAGGTCCGCGAAGAGCTGCGGGAGCTCAAGCGCCAGATCCTGCGCGAGGAGTTCGCGGCTGCGCGGCGCACCGCCATCGTCCCCGTAGGGCCCACCGGCGTCATCCGCCGTATCTGATCCTGCTCAAGACCCGGCTCAAGCTGACCGTTCAGCCTCCGTTATCCATCTGTTGCTTGTACACCTGTAAGATTTCTTCTATAATCAGAAATTGGGAAATTGCGTTTTTTTTGCGAATAGCAACGTATCTGCAGCCTCTGAAGTTTTTTATGCTGCGGGAAAGGAAGGGGTCAGAACATGAGGGAAAAGCGAAGCGGGTTCTCACGCGCGATCAATCTATTGCTTGCAGTTGTGATGTTGTTCTCATTGGCGACCCGCGATCTCGCTACGCCGAATCAGGCGGCAGCGGCAGATTTCACGACCTCCTGGCAGATGGCGAAACAGACCTCGTTGCTTGTGACGGGCAACATCGCCGACACCTCTCCGCAGGTGATCCCTGCAGGGTCTCCCGCGAACGCCATCGTCGTCTATTCGATCATGCCGGTGGACACTTCCGGGCCGGCCATGATCCAGCCAGGT
>Ga0209629_10001548_pt1 | contig 14746 bp, 9 predicted proteins | sample TergutCu122P5_FD_187286 | JGI IMG/M metagenome (GOLD analysis project Ga0209629, IMG submission 187286) | Cubitermes ugandensis P5 segment gut microbial communities from Kakamega Forest, Kenya - Cu122 P5 (SPAdes) (version 2) | ecosystem: Host-associated > Arthropoda: Insects > Digestive system >...
CAAAAAAATATGAGGAGGATTGCTAAAATCCATATAACTCCATGCTCCGGGTTTTGAATGATCTTCATATACCAACTTAATTCCAAACTTTTCTGCTACCGGAACGATCTTTCTGAAATACTCGACGACTAACTGTATTCCCTCTTTGACAGGCATTTTCGGATGAGCTTGACCGGCTGTGATACGTAAAAATTTTGCACCTAAATTCGATGCTAAAGCAATATCATGCCGTAAATATTCAAACTCCCGATCTCGCTGAAGCGCATCCGGATGAGTAAAATCCGGATAGGTTGTAATCATTACCGGTTTAATTCCTTCTTCTTCAAAATCTTTATTCAATTGATTAACATAATTAGGAGTATGATTTTTCAACTGAACGATTCCCAAATCAAAACCATCTAATTCAAGTTTCTTGCATAGATGGGCATATTCCCGAATGGTCATTTCTCCATTAATTATTGCGGAGAAAAGGGATACGGATAAACAACTTAATTTCATATTATGTTTTTTTTAATGTTGATTAATATTTCAAAGGTAAATATAACCATTTTAATACGTATTAAATATTTTTGCATATTCTTTAATTATTTAATCTAATTATTTTATTATTGATGCATTAAATAATTAAAATATGTTAATAAAATGATGAGAGTTTTTTGCAGACTACTGCCCGGCCCCCTTGTAGGTTGGGTCGTGAGGATATTGCAGGTTAGGAATTATTCAAATATTGTGAGTTCGATTAACTCAAGAAATAGACAAATCTTTTTTGAAGAAAAGACAAACTTTTCTTCAACAACTTTGCAGGTAATCTTTCAAAACAGTGCGAAATACCTTCAATGCCTTGGAGATATGATATTCGATGGCTTTGATCGATAAGCCGGTCGATTCGACAATTTCGGAATATTTCATTCCCTTTTCACGACTGAATAAAAAGATTTCGCGCGTTTGTGCCGGCAGTTGATCCAGCGCTTGCCGATAAAGCGCTTGAATTTCGGTTTTTTCAGCCGGGTCTGTATCGACAACAAACCATTCAAACGGAATACACTCCGCTTCGAAAAGTTTTGCTTTGACTTGTATGCTATAGCGATTTTCTACCTGTTGACGGCGAAGATAATGAATACAGGCATTATGCGCAGATTTATATAAATAGGAACCGATCGTTTCGTCAAAATCCAATTCGTTTCGTTTCATCCATATATTTACAAACACATCCTGAACCAGATCTTCAGAAAACGAGGGATCGCCGATAAAACTTTCGCAATAAACGCATAATCCGGCGTAATATCTGTTGAAAATCGAATCGAAAGCAATATGTTTGTCAATTATTGGCATTACAAATTTCTTACAAAAATAACATTTTTTTTAATTTGTTTAGGGTAAATTTCAATATATACGTATTATTTATATACAATTATTTTTTGAATACATCCTATGGAAAGAGAAAAACAGATTTTACGTTTCTTGTCGGGCGAATCGTCAGAGCAAGAAATACAGCAGATGCAGGATTGGTTGCAGGAAAGTGAAGGAAACAGGCAACTTTTTGCCTTACACAAAAGAAAATGGTTGAACGCAAGAAAATTAGCCGAATACGATGCAGACCGGATTAAACAAGGCAAGGAGAAAGTGGATTTGAAAATAAACAACAAAGAACTGCAAAGAAACCTCAAACGCGCCAACCGTCGAATTCAGATGCTGGCCTATGCCGCTTCAACAGCTCTTTTACTGGGTATTGCATCCGTATTGTTTCTGTCACATAAAGGAACGCCGGTAAAACAGACTGCAGCATTAACCGACGTCAAAATTGAAGTTCCCTACGGTTCCAAATCGCTGATGACGCTTCCCGACGGTTCGAAGGTGTGGATGAATGCCGGATCGAAACTCAGTTATCCGGCAGATTTCGGGTTGAGTTCACGAACCATCTATCTTACCGGCGAAGCCTATTTCGATGTCGCTAAAATGGAAAAAATCCCTTTTTATGTGAATACCGATGTGTTGAAAATCAAAGTATACGGAACCGCATTTAATGTAAAAGCCTATTCTGATGAGGACCGGGTGGAAACCACTTTGGATCGCGGCGCCATTACAATCATCCGTAACGATGCTCCCGATCGGGAAATAAGCGTTAAACTCAACCAAAAAATAACCATCTTGAGGAATGCACAAAAATCTCCGGTTTCATCGACTCCCGGCGCCACGACAACTATTCCGTCCAATCGATCCGAAAACTTGGAAATTCAAGAAATGAAAAGCACGGAAGCCATCACAGCCTGGAAAGATAACAAGCTGGTATTTGAACAGGAACCGCTGTGGTCGTTGGCTAAACAATTGGAACGAACCTATAATGTCATTATCAAGTTCAATGACGAAATAATCAAATCGTTTCGATATTCAGCGGCTATCAAGGAAATGCCGATAGATCAAGTGCTGGAAGCAATCGCTTTGATATCGCCTATCAGTTACAATATCAAAGGAACCGAAATAATATTGAGCGAAAATAAGCAGTATATACTTAAAAAAAGATCGTTAAACACTTTAAATGTAGATGCCTATGAAATAGAATAAAGGTGAAAATTTAACAAATAAAAAGCCGGAACACATTCGAAGAAGCATCCCGGCAAAATTTTAATAAACTACAAAATCTCATACTTGATTGGGAGTTAATATGAGAAATTGTATTGTTTAATCAAAAAATCATGCAAATTTAATGAAAACAGTTAAAATAAGTACTCTTTTTAATAATTTTAAAAAGGAAAACCAAAAAATTCTAAAACTTATGAAATTATCGGCAGCGTTGCTTTTCATAGCAACGCTGCAAGTAATGGCAACGGGATATGCAAACAATATATCCCTGAATATGAATAAGACGTCCCTCCACAATGTTTTAAAAGAAATTGAACGTCAAACCGAACTGTCGTTTATATACAACAACGACATATCATCCATGAACAACGAAGTGTCGATTAATGTGAAAAATGCAAGCATTCATGATGTCCTTAATCAACTATTGAAAGATACTGATCTGGGTTATCAAATCTTAAATGAGAAAATGATTGTGGTAGCGCCTAAAGCGAACTTGCAAAAACAAATCGTTATTTCAGGTACAGTGAATGATGACAAGGGCGAACCTTTACCCGGCGTAAGCGTTGAGGTCAAAGGCACTTCACAGGGAACGGCAACCGATTCCAACGGTAATTATACTCTCAATGTGCCGAATGAAAACGCAACGCTGGTATTCTCGTATTTGGGGTATGCCAAAAGGGAAATAGTCGTTGGTAACCAAAAAAGTATCAACATGAAAATGACTGAAGATATTAAATTATTGGACGAAGTAGTGGTTATCGGCTACGGTTCCCGTGTAAAAAAAGACATCACAACGGCAATTTCCAACCTGGGGTCGGAAACGATCGAGAAGTCGATTTCCATGTCAGCTCAAAATTCCATGCAAGGAACAATGAGTGGGGTACAAGTATCAGGCAATGCGGGAAATCCGATGAACAGACCAACCATTCGCATTCGCGGGACGAACACATGGGGAATATCCGATCCACTTTACGTTATTGACGGAATTGCCATAACCGAATTAGGAGCCGGTATTGAAGGCCAAGAAGACGCCCGCATAAGGGATGTTCGCGGACCTTTGAACATAATGACCATGATTGATCCGAGCGATATCGAATCCATTTCGGTATTGAAAGACGCATCTGCAGCAGCTATCTACGGCGTAAGAGCCGCCAATGGCGTCATTCTTGTCACGACCAAGAAAGGGCGTAATGACAAGCCAACCGTCGATTTCAATTCCCGCTACGGAACTCAGACAATTGCTAAAACTTTGCCATGGTTAACTACTCCTCAATACACAAAATTTGTTCAAGGCGTATTCGCTTCGGATCCGACGAAAACACCCAATACAGACAATGACGGAAGATTCGATCCGAACGATCCCCGATATTTGGGTAATTCACCGACTTACAACTGGCAGGATGCCGTTCGAAACCAAAATGCTCCCATGCAGGATTATTCGATAAAAATATCCGGAGGAACCGATAATACGGATTATTATGTTTCGACGGGATATTCGAAAATACAAGGTACTTTGCTTACCAACTACTTAGAACGTTATTCCGGAGCTGTAAAACTCAATACCAAAATTAATGACCGGATAAAAATAGGAATCAATTACCGGCTGGTAAGCGCTACAGGAATTGATGCCGGAACTTCTTATTATGACGTTTCACGCGCTGCTCCCTGGCAACCGATTTATTCCGGTGACGGAATTCCGGGATACATGGGTTATGCTTACGGGGTTGGCGGAATACAACCCGATGGAAGCTATGCTAACAATAAACTTTACGGCAACGGCACGCGGATAAATGTAATAGGCTTGACTCACTGCGATGATACGAGTTATAAATCGTTGCGCAATATGGGGAATGCCTATCTCGAATTAACTCCGTTGAAAGGATTAAGCATCAAGGGAACGCTCAGTTTGGACATGTATAATACAACACGGTTTAATTTCCACGATTTCATGGGAAATCCTTTCAATTATACGGGTGGAGACCCTCGGTCGCTGGGAGGCGGAAAATCCGTAGGCTCCTATGAAGAACGATTCACCTACAATCATAATGTTATGGAGGAACTTGCCGTAAATTATACCAATACTTTTGGTCTTAATCACCTTGATTTCTTATTCAATTTTTCCAATCAGCATTATGATGCAAAATATGAAGTGGCAAGTACGGATTATATGACAACAATTAAGCCTTATTTGCGTAAACTGGGAGGTGAGAATCAATATACAAGCGTTGGATCGGATTTAATGCGCTGGGCTTTGCAAGGATATTTATTTCGGGTAGGGTATAATTACAGCTATAAATACTACTTAGACGCAACAGTTCGTCGCGACGGGAGCGCTCGCTTTGCCCCGCAAAACCGTTGGGGAACTTTTCCTTCTTTCTCGGCAGCTTGGCGTATAAGCAGCGAGAGCTTTATGAAAGATCTAACTTGGATTAACGATCTCAAGATACGCGGCGGATGGGGACAATTAGGAAACCAGGAAGTCCGAGACATGGCTTATCTTTCCATTATATCAACTCAACCAACCTATGCTTTTGGTAGTTCCTCTTTAGGCGCTTATCCCTCTACGGGAGTTTTTAATACAGGCGCAACAATATTCGGAATTCCGAATACGGGCTTGACTTGGGAAAAGACGGAAACTACCAATGTAGGATTTGATGCTTTAATTTTCAAGAACCTGACTTTTTCGGCAGAATATTATCATAAATTGACCAAAGGCATTTTGCAGGCAATCGACGTTCCTCCGAGTTTGGGAGTAGTGGAAACTCCGGTCGCCAACGTGGCTAAAGTAATGAATCGAGGCTTTGAATTTTCAGCCAATTACAACGGAAGCATCAACCAATTTCATTACAACATCGGAGCAAATCTGACGACTACGGTCAATCGGGTAATTGAAACTTATAAGCATATTCCCACTTCGGGAGGAACAGTAGAAGAAGGTCATTCCATGTTTTATTATAAAGCGTTTAAAGTAGCCGGCATATTTCAATCGGATGCCGAAGTGCAAGAATGGATGAAAACGCATAACGATGCCAATTATCAAAATGCCAAAGTAGGACCGGGCGATTTCTATTTTCAAGATTTGCGAGGCGCTCCCAAAGAGGCGGGTCAATTTTATTCCGAAGGACCGGATGGGAAAATCGACTCCTACGATAGGGTCGATATAGGTAAATCCATTCCCGGATATTTCTATGGATTTAATCTCGGAGCAGATTATAAAGGATTCGATTTCAACGCTCAGTTTTCCGGTGTGGGAGATGTGATTAAGTATAATTCAATCAAACAGGGAAATTTCAGAGCAACCGAAGGCGATAATGTTACGACAATTGTTTATAAGGCTTGGACCCCTGATAATATGCAAAATACTTATCCTCGACTTAATTTCAGCGATCCGGCGTCTAATTCGCGCTATTCCGATTTCTTTTTTGAGAGCGGAGCCTATTTGCGATGTCAGAATTTACAATTGGGATACACCTTGCCTCAAGCCATATATAAAGCTTCTCAGAACAACATTCGTAATATACGCGCCTTTGTGGGCTTCTCCAATTTATTCACTATCTCTAAGTACACGGGATATGATCCGGAAAATGACAGTTATCCGACTCCGCGTACCTTTTATATGGGTTTAACAGCTAAGTTTTAATATTTAAAATGAAACGAATTATAAAAAGAAATATCATATTTCTACTTTGTTCAATTATATTCGGTTTATTCAGCGCTTGCTCCGACCAATTGAATATAAAACCGACTTCCGAATTGGAAACCGAATTTTTTGAATCCGAAAACAGAGTACAGGAAGGCGTCGGAGCTTGCTATGCCGCTCTGACGAATATGTATGCCGCACTATTGAACGACGGCGGAGGCATTCATAAAATCTTGTTTTTACCCGGCGATGATGTTACCAACAAAGATAGCGGGAACGGCGACCTGGAAGCCTTTTCCGGCTTAAACAGTTCGAACGGACAGGTAAGCACAGCTTGGACACGTCTTTATCAAATGATATACCGGATTAATTTTATGTTGGAAAAATTAGACGATCCGGCCATCAAAGAGTTATACAAAAGGGATGGATTATGGAATGCCAACGAAGGTGAATTGCTGTTCCTGCGTTCATGGGCTTTTTACCGGTTATGGGATTGGTTTCGTAAAGCACCGATACAGGATAAGCGAATCGCTTCGGTAGAGGATGCTATTCTTCCTCCTTCGGAAGGATTCGAAATGCTCGACCACGCTATTGCGGATTTGGAAACGGCTGCTACGATTTTGCCTAATGTGAATTATTGGGACGACGCAACAGAAAAAGGTCGTGTATTTAACGAAAGTGCCTACGGATTATTGGTAAAATGCTATGTGCTTCGGGCGCGTTACAACAACAAAAACGCCGATGATTACAAGAAAGCCATCACAGCTTTTGAAAAAATAACGACTCGCAAATTGGTTCCTTTCAATAATAATTTTGATTACCATTTTGAAAATAACGATGAATCGCTGTTTGAATTTCAGGCGAGCCATGCGCCTACGCAAGATAACGCTTGGTTGGATAACAACTTCGGCGGCGCCGTAGGACAAATGGGAGCGTTTTACCACTATTCAACGGAACATTGGGGAAATTACATGTCGGGAATTTACGGGCCAACCAAAAAATTGATGTCTGCTTACGAAGCCGGCGATCCGCGAAAAGAAGGTACTTTTTCTAAAGATCGAACCAATGTTTATGGTGATGTGAACGTTCCGGCAGACCGGGGATGGGATTATTTCGACGGCTATCAGTTGCAGAAATATGTCAAACCCGGAAGGTGCTGGTTCGAAGAAACCTGGGGTATTAACTCCACGAACAATACGCGCTTGATTCGCTACGGCGACATCAAGTTGCTTGCCGCCGAAGCGTATTTGCAGACCGGCAATGCTGCCGCCGCTTTGAAACAGGTGAATGATATCCGCACACGGGCGCGAATTTCTACCAACGATGGCATAGAGTCGCCTGTTCCGGCAAATTTAAACTCGGTTACCATGAAAGACATCATGGACGAACGGTTCAAAGAATTGGCAGCCGAAGAAGGCATCCGGTGGACGGATCTCCGCAGTTGGCACGTCGCAGGTTTTATTGACCTTTCCCCTTGGAATGCTGCTGATTTCGGATATAACTACGATGCAATGAACTTTGAGTTTAATGTGATCAAACATTTGTTATTTCCTATACCTCAAGGTGAAATGGATCGCAATCCGCTCATGGCAGCATCGGGAAATAATCCGGGATATTGACAAAATGTCTTACTTTTAAATATTTATGCCTATGGGAAAGGAATAATTCTATCATGCCGTCATTGCAAGCCGTTAGGCGAAGCAATCCAGCATATTGAATATCAATGGATTACTTCGGCTGCTTCGTTCCTCGCAACTCTCGCAATGACGATGCGCCAAATTTGAGTTAACACACTATTAGTTATTTATCAATATTAATTTAAATTTATCAATATTTTAATCATAAAAAAATGGAAAAAACTCTCATTAAAAAACTACTTAAAATTCGGAAAAGCGCATCAATATTAATAGCTTTTCTAATGTTATTATGTGCAACTGCGGTTTTCGGACAAGGCCGAACAGTAACAGGTACCGTTAGCGATGAGAAAGGTGAGCCGATTATCGGAGCAAGTGTTATGGAAAAAGGAACTGCCAACGGAACAGTTACCGATGTGAAAGGGAAATTCAATTTGACGGTTTCGGGAAATCAATCCGTATTGCTTATTACTTACATCTCTTACCATCCTTACGAAGCGCCCGTAGGAAATCAGCAGTCCATTACTGTTCAGCTTAAGGAAGATACGAAACTCTTAGATGAGGTAGTCGTAATCGGTTACGGAACGGTGAAAAAGAGAGACCTTACGGGTGCCGTTGGCTCCATCCGCAGAAAAGATATCGGAGAAGTCTCTGTTGTAAGTGTCGAGCAGATGCTGCAAGGACGCGTGGCCGGTGTGGAAATCATTAATAACAACGGTTTGCCCGGCATTGCAACTTCCATCAAGATACGCGGAGTCGGGACTATCTATAATGCAGATCCGTTATACGTTATCGACGGAATGCCCGGAGATATCAATGCGGTAAGCCAGTATGATATCGAAAGCATCGAAATATTAAAAGATGCTTCTTCCACAGCCATCTATGGCGCAAGAGCCGCCAATGGTGTAGTGCTTGTTACAACCAAAAGAGGACAGAAAGGAGCGCCCAGAGTAACTCTGAACGCTTATACCGGCATAGCCCAAGTAGCCAAAAAATTAGATATGTTAAATGCAAGCCAATATATTGATTTAGCAAAGGATATGATACCCGGCTTTTTCAATAATGCTTTTCGTTTTGTGCCTGTATCCGAAGGTGGAATGGGAATGACAGAAGAATGGGCGCGTACTACCCGTTCAAACGTGCAGAATGAAATTTACCGGACTGCACCTCAGCAGGAATATAATTTGAATATCAACGGAGGAAGTGATAATTCCATTTATAATGTTTCCGCAACTTATACCGATATGGATGCAATCACCACCGGATATAATTATAAACGCTTTATCCTGATGTCGAATACGGAATTTACTATCAAAAAATATATAAAACTCGGACAAAATATTTCTTTCAAACGCAGGAACACGCATGATGTTATTGCGGATCTGATCGGAACCCTTCGTTATGCTCCGTACATGCCCATTGAAGATCCCAATAATAGCTGGGGTTTTTCCAGAATTACCTCGAAGGCTGACTTGAACGATGCTTTTAATCCGATGACAGATATAATTTTATCGAATAAACTGAATAAAGGCACCGACATCAATGCGATGGCTTATGTTGATGTTTCATTATTTAATGATATGCTCAAATGGAGAACCCAGTTTAAATACAATAATTATTCCGGCAACTACTTAAATTGGACGCCATACAGAGAAAACGGGAACTTGTCGCAATTACCGGGCATCACTGATGGTTATTCATACGGCGAAGGTTCTACAGTCGAAAACTATTTAACTTTCAATAAAACATTTGGAATTCATACGGTTAATGCTATGATCGGGAATACCTATTCATCAAGTAAACTCAATAACGGACGAAGCATTGAGGGTAAAGGAGGACCATTAGGCAATCCGAGCGATCCGAATTATATACCCTGGGAAAACTATGCTGTTCTGTTGGTCAACAGAACGCCAAGTTATACGGTTTCAGATAATAATACCTGGCACAGCGCTTATTTATCTTATTATGGCCGTCTCAATTATTCATTGATGGATCGGTATCTTTTCACTTTTAATTATCGTCAGGACGCTTCTCCGAACTTCGCTCCTCAAAACCGGTGGGGTAGATTTCCCTCTTTCGCTTTTGCTTGGAAGATGGAAGAAGAAGGTTTTATGAAGACGCTCTCGGGCATATCGCAGGCAAAATTGCGCTTAAGTTGGGGTAGATCAGGGAATGACCGAATAGACAGTTATGCTTATATGGCAAATCTTTATTCAGGATCGACAAATAATATTGTTGCCGCTATCGGTACAGGTCAAACCCAATTTTCGGGAATAACGCTCAATGGAACGCCGGCAACAAATATACGTTGGGAAACATCTACTTCATACAATGCCGGACTGGATATGGGATTTCTGAAAAATTCGCTGACCGCTTCATTAGATGTATATACCCGTATGACAGGCGGTATATTGGTTCAAGTGCCTCTTCCCGGCTCTACCGGTATGGACGGTGTTCCTTACACCAATGCAGCATCGGTACGCAATAACGGTTTTGAATTTACCGGCGGATATAACAAAATGATAGGGGATGTCAGTCTGTCGATTTCAGGCGTTCTGAGCTACAACTATAACAATGTGGTTTCTTTAGGACAAGGCGAACCTATTGTGGATAATATGGTACGAACGGAAAAAGGACATCCCATTGCTTCGTATTACGGATATTTGGTCGATCATGTGTTATCGACGAAAGCGGAAGCCGATGCCTATAATAAGAAATATGGAACAATTGCAGAAGCTGGCGATATCGCATTCAAAGATATAGCAGGTCCTAAAGATGAGTATGGTAATCCGACGGGACCGGATGGTAAAATCGATGACAATGATAGAACCTTTATCGGACAATCCATTCCGAATTGGACTTTTGGCCTGAATTTCATGGCTAACTATCGACACTTCGATTTTCAGTTAGGTATGTCCGGCGTTGCCGGAAACAACATCTATGATGAAGCCATTGTATATAATTTGGAAGGAATGGGGCGTCTTTTTAACTCAAGAACAACAGTACTGGATCGTTGGAGGAAAGAAGGCGATATTACCAACATACCTCGTGCGGTGGAAACCGATCCGAATGAAAACCGCCGAGTTTCCGACCGGTATGTAAAAGATGGAAGCTTTCTCCGGCTCAAGAATATGACCATCGGTTACACGGTTCCGATTGCCCAAAACGATTATATCGATAAATTACGCTTCTATGTAAGCGGTCAGAATCTATATACTATAACAAAATATGACGGCTATGATCCGGAAGTAGGATCCGAAAACGAAGGGGATGCCAGATTGTATAATATGCGCAGAGGCGTACAAAGAGGAGGCAATTTGATTCCGAAGCCTCGCGTATTTATGATTGGTTTACAAGCAACGTTTTAAATAATTATTTAAAAAATATATAACAATGAAAAATATAATAATAACGCTTTTAGGATGTATAATGCTTTGGGGATGTACTGCAGATGTAGTGAACTTAAACAATCCGGCGCAATTTGACGAAAGTTCTTATTTTAAGACCCAACAAGAATGCGAACAAGTGGTAGCGGCAATTTATTCTACTTTAACGATGAAACCTTTTTGGGCGCGCGACTGGTACTTTATCCATGACTTGCTATCGGGACAAGGTATGTCGACCGCACAATTGGCAGGAGATGGAGAGTTGCTTAATATGGAACAATATATCTATACGGCAAACAACCAATGGCCCGCTTTTACCTGGAAAGGATTTTACCGGATGAGCCTGAGAGGATTGGTCGCCATTGATAAATTAACGACATGGGAAACTAAAAATGAAGCTGAAGCAGCCTATAAAGAACAAATGCTGGGCGAAGCCTATTTTTTCCATGGATTTGCTTATTTTTTTCTGACAGAGCTTTGGGGAGATGTTCCATACCATCCCTCTTGGCAATCAATCAAAGAAAATCCGATTAAAACCAGAACTCCTTACGCAGAGGTTCAAACGCATATAGAAGAAGCCTTGAAGACTGCTATTGAGAAGTTGCCCGAATCATGGCCGGATAATTATTTGGGAAGAGTAACAAAAGATGCGGCCCGTGCCATGCTGGGAAAACTGTACCTGACTCAAGGCAAAAATGATGATGCGATCCGGATGTTCGAATCGTTAAAAGCACATACTTATTCCCCAACATACGAAGAACTGTTTGTTACCGGAAACCACACAAATCCGGAAGTCATTTTACAGGTATTGCATAAATTTTGGGGCTGGGACCAGGGAAATGCCTATCACATGTTCGACGGCCATGAAACCTGGGGTGGAAAAGCCACCAATTGCGGACGCTTGATGGAATACGGGTGGCGCGACTGGAATAATATGCGTATTTCCAACACGGCAGCCGGTCTATTCCGCTACACGATTAATGGAAATGCATATCTTGATCCGAGAAATCAATTCATTATTTACGGCGATGGCGTGATGGGAGACGACTCATGTTGGATAGCAGATAAAGATGAAGATGGTCCGGATAAATGGTATATTGGTCGTTTCCCCTACAAACCTTTCATTGACTATGATCCGGATAATCCCGCTTCATTTGAAAATTCCAGTAATTCAGGCTATAAATGGAAAAAATGGTGTCTGTATGAAACCGTAGCGCGCATGGATGTTGCTTTGGGCGAATATTCGTCTATCCTGATTCGGTTAGCCGACGTAAAACTCATGTTAGCGGAAGCTTACATCGGCAAAGGCGATTATACAAAGGCAAAAGCATTGATCAACGAAGTGCGCACCCGTCCGGCTGTAAAGGCAGATCCATATAATGATGTGAACTCAAGTAATGCATTTGACATCCTGAAACGGGAACGATATATCGAACTTTTCGGCGAACTGCATTACTATTTTGATCTGGTTCGTTGGGATCGCTTAGGTAAATTAGACATGCTTGATGAATTGCAAAAAATAAAAGATTTGAAAGGTAAAACGATAAATCCAAAATACAAAAAGTGGCCTATCCCCACTCAAGAAAAAGATACGAATCCGTTAATACTTGTATTAGATGGTTGGAATTAAAAGTTAAACGCTTTTAACTGCGGATGACATGAATAGAGGCTGTCTAAAAATGTAATTTTGCGCGTCATTACAAAGGCGAAACGGCTCCCCTTTTATGAGGTTGGGGGGTAGATTGCTTCGCCTGACGGCTCGCAATGACGACTGCAATTTTCGAGACAGCCTCATGTCATTGCGAAGGTGAAGCCCGAAGCAATATCTCGATTAAGTTATGATTGTGAAAGTAAAACTTCACCTCAGATTATATATGGAAACCATAGTACTGCTTGCTCCGGTATTATTGGCGCAGTGAGAAATAATTCTAAAGGCATTGTAGGAGTAGCACCTAATTGTAAGTTATCGGCAAGCGGAGTACTGCGGAACAATGAACCGGAAAAAAGTATAACTTTGCAAAAAAAATAACAAGAATATGATTTTATTAGAAGAAAGTGCATATCATAAAGTTTTAGAGCCTTTAAAAAAGGTATCTATCAACAATTTGTTCGCCCGAACAATAATCGAGAAACGTTTACAGGGTAAGGTTTTCGTTGACAACGTGGACACACCAAGTACCTTTTATATTGTGCATCCTTATGGAATGTCTTTGCTTTTTGGCAATCCCGACAATGACGAATTTAATCGTCAATTCAAGGAATATGCTCTGAACAAAGACCAATCAAGGAATAAGTTTGAGTGGATGCAAGTATTCCCCGATAGTTGGGACAACATACTTAAAGATTTGTTTGGCAATGATTTGATAAAATATTCCGACAATTCCAATTACGAAAAAGACAAAGTGGAACTGAACGGGCGGGCAAATTTTAAATTCAACCCCAATATTTACCTTGTTTTCAAACAGAATAATCCGAAAATCAATTACAAAATTGTACGGACAGACAAAGAAATCTTCAACAAGATGAAAGGAAGTGTTGTCCCTATGTTCTTTTGGAACAATGCCGAAGATTTTTGTAAATATGGAATTGGATTTAGTTTGTTTTATAACAACAAATTGGCTTCAACGGCATATTCCGCTTATGTCCACGACAACTATTTGGAACTCGGCATTGAAACCGTTGAAGAATATAGAGGAAAAGGATTGGCGCAATATGTATGTTCTGCTTTGATTGACTATTGTTTACAAAACAATTTTGAGCCTGTATGGTCGTGTCGTTTTGAAAATATCGCTTCGTATAATTTAGCTCAAAAATTGGGATTTGAACCAATATCAAAAAGAAGTTATTATAAGTTACCTTATTGATTTAACTTTTAATCATATTTATATCCTTAATTAAATTGAAATGGACAAAAAGAATAAACAAAAAAACGCCAGCCGCCACCACGTTGTACGACAGCGGGTTACAGCGACCAAGCTACACTTTTGGAGTACTTTGACTCGGTGCGAATTGACAGTTTTGCACTTTGTTTGACAACGTGCAGGTAGAAAATAAAAAAACGAAAATAAACGTTTGACAATGAGAAAGATAAAAATGTGGTTTCTAAAATAAAAAAATATGGACAAGTTAAATATTTTATGGACAACAGATAACAAAGACAATGTCTTTAATATGCTGACAATGTATGCAATTAACTCAAAGAGGCGTAATTGGTGGCAACAAAGTGAATGTGATTATTTGGGGCGCATCGGCAAAATTGGTAGGAAATGACCCTCAAGTACAAACCGAAATTATAGAAATGCTACATCAAGGGATAACGATTGAAGCCTGTAAAGATTGCTGTGACAGATTTGACGTTTCTGAAAAATTAGAAAAACTTGGAGTAACTGTGAGATATATGGGACAATCATTGACAGAGTATATTAAATCAGGAGAAAAAATATTGACAATATAAAATACACAAAAAAAGGAATGTCGAAAAAATAGTGTTAAAAAAGAAAAATAAC
>Ga0209629_10001549_pt1 | contig 14743 bp, 10 predicted proteins | sample TergutCu122P5_FD_187286 | JGI IMG/M metagenome (GOLD analysis project Ga0209629, IMG submission 187286) | Cubitermes ugandensis P5 segment gut microbial communities from Kakamega Forest, Kenya - Cu122 P5 (SPAdes) (version 2) | ecosystem: Host-associated > Arthropoda: Insects > Digestive system...
TTTTCTCTACTAGGTAGTTCATGAACTGCTGCCGCATGAAGACCAACAGTTATCTGATGTATTCTTATTGTGTCATGCAGTTGTGATTGCACTTATTTCAGTGGCATACACAAAAACTCATATATACACACCATAGAATTGTGTGTGAAATATGTGGGAAGGCAGGATGAAGGTTGTATAAAGTAAATGAAAATGGGAAGAACAAAATTAAGTGCACAACATATTAGTCAAAGTTATCCTAGGCATGGTGATCTAAAAAATTCACCATAGGGGGGAATCAGATACTGACTACCTGCATCTTACATATACATCCTGCTATCTTAGGCTACCATGGACAGCGTTAGTGTACCTTTGCTTATCAGATGACTCATGAAGTTAAAGTGATGAATGTGAGAAGTAAACTTGTGTATCACAGGGATATAGTAATACTATTTATCTGAATAAAAGAAAAAGTTTTTTTTTTCTGTCTAATCGTCTGAACGATGTGAGCTGCCTTATAATTCTTCGCAGCGTTATACGTGTTATATGCAGGTGCTTTCCAAAAAATCGAGGTAGTGAAAGGGGGTCATCTTACATTCAGGTAAATACAGTGTTTTTGTCATGAAGTCAAAAGGAGGTTCCACTGCCATTCTGCAAAACAGGATCTCAGTCAGAATGTTTTCGTCACCAGACCTCAATCTGAGCTCAGTGCAGCATCTGTCACATTTACAGGGTTGTGATTTTCTTAAATTACTAAATATGGGATACTGAATTGAGGTTTGGCCATGGAAACCTGTATCATAACTTATATTTCTGGTTCATGACTTTGTAGGTTGCTGTTGGAGAGAGGGGCTGATCCCAATATCAAAGATCCTCTGGGAAATACACCACTTCACCTTGCTGCATGCACCAACAACATTGCTGTTGTCACCTTGTTGCTTAAAGCAGGTGATTTGTAGTTACACAGAACCTATGCCTAATTTTGTATTTAGTTGACCGTGTATCTCATTAAGATTCTTGGTAAATGACCAACTTGGCGCACGATTCTTTTCTATGCATTTATTTCAATTCTCTACGTGCTTCGAGCAATCCCGTGCTCATCATCAGGAGAATCAATTGTATCAGTACAATGTGGTATATGTCACTCTGAAAATAGGTGAATAGTCTAAATTACAAAAGTATATATTGAAAGTCTTGTTTATGGATGGTAAAATTCAGTAAAACGCTTAAAATGTGACGTGTAGTTATATGGTTATGTAATTTTGTGTCATTTAACGATTGTTGGAACAATTGTTAAATTATACAAAATCACATAACCATACAACTATACATGTCACATTTTAAGCATTTTACTGAATTTTACCATCCATAAAGAAGACTTTCAATATACAGCATGATTCAAAAAGATGGACTCAATTTCGTAAGTCTATATATCAAAATTAGAACTAGTAACAAATATGATGTAAATTATATTTGATTATACTCACAATGAAGTTTATAAATATTCAATGTGCCCCCCCTCCAGCCGCAGGGGTAACATCTGGACAGTAGCTGAATTCGTTCCACACCCGAAGAAGAATGTCTTGCATCACTGAGTTCACTGCAGTTGTGATACGGTTTTTTAGGTCGTTCAAGGTTGTTGGTAGAGATGGTACATAAACTGCTTCTTTTATGAACCCCCACAAGAAAAGTCACAGGGTGTGAGATCAGGAGATCTCGGGCAGCCAGAACTGAGGCGCCAGGTCTTCTTTCCTGATGTGACCTATCCATTGAGGTAGAGATTCATTCAGAAAACATTGAACATCCCGGTGCCAATGGGGTGGAGCTCCGTCCTGTTGGAAAATGAAGTCTTCTGAATCTTCACTTATTTAAGGAAGAAGCCAGTTTTGCAGCATCGTGAGATACGTTACCCCAGTAACCATGTTTTCAGCAAAAAAGAACGGTCCATAAACCTTTGTTTGCAATAAAGCACCAAACAAATTAAATTTCGGGGAGTCCCTCTCATGTTCCAGTGCTTCTTGGGGATTTTGTAGTCCCCATATTTATGTCAGTTTACTTTCCCGCTTAGGCGGCACATTGCTTCATCACTGAAAATTAAACATGGCAGAAAAGTGTCATCTTCCATGTTTTGGAGCATACAATCACAAAATTCGACATGCTTTCATTTGTCGTTCGGGCGAAGAGCCTGTACCAGTTGTAGGCAGTATGGCTTGAAGAGTAAACGGCGCCTCAATACACGCCAGACAGTTGGTTGTGGTATTCCAAGTTCTCTGCTCACTCTACAGGTTGACTTGCATGGGCTGCGCTCAGAACTCTCTTGAATTCGTCTCACGTTCTCCTCTGATACACGTGATCGGCCGGAGCTTTTGCCTTTACGCAGACAGCCTATTTACTCAAATTGGTGATTCCAACAACAAATGCTCTTCCTCGTTGGAGGTTGAATGTTGAAAAAAAGACGAAACACACACTGCACAGCGGTCGCCGACTCAGTTTTAATGAACTCACGAACGCCAAATATCTTGTGCTGCATAGTAGCCATTTTGCTCTCAACTGACGCTGCTGCACGGCTGTGCACTAGGCGAGTGCTCTAGCGGTGGTATTTGAAAATTTAGGACCTCCTCTTTCAAATATTATATAGATCATTCACATACCTTGTATAGTTAAGGAAATATAGACGTATGAAATTGAGTCCATCTTTTTGAATCACGCTGTATACTTTTGTAATTTAGACTATTCACCTATTTTCAGAGTGACATATACCAGAGGTTGTATTGTTACAATTGATTCTCCTGATAATGAGCATGAGGTTGCTCGAAACACGTAGAGAATTTAAATAAATGCATAGAAAAGAATTGTTCATCGATTTGGTCATTTACCAAGAATCAGAACCTATGCCTGTTCTCTCAAAATACAAACAAACTTATAATAATATTAAAACATATAGTTGGATTGTACATTTTAAAGTACACAGTCTGCAGTAGTGTTTATGTAAGTTGTCAGTGAGACAAGAAAAACGGCCTGTAATTTCTCTCTGCACATGTTCAGAAGCTTTGATTTCAACCATTTACCAGTTGACAAGGAATACCATTCCAGTAGACTTGAATCTTCAGAAATGCTTCAGTAACCTTAAAGTTTAGAAATAGAGAACATTTTCTAAATGAACAGATTAAGAAGTGAATATAATTTTTGCAGAAAATGTGTCTGAAAGTAATAATTGTGAATTCATTTTCATCTGAAGCACAGCTCAGATAGGCGAAATGCCAGCTACATTTATAGTATTTGAGGAATGCATGAAATTTAAGATACAAACACTGAATACTGTACCAGTGACCACAGTGAGCTCATCATTGTCCAATTTTTTGGAGCCTCATGCTACTTCCTACCTTTCAGCTGTCCCAAATATTTTCTTTGAGAAGGAAACCACCACAAGAAAAAAAGATCCCCATTCAAGTGGGAAGTCCTAGACAAGAATGGGAGGTTAATATTAAAATTAGCCATGAAGAAATGAAATGGGTGGGTGTGGACTGAATTTATTTACTTCAAGACAGAGTTTAGTGTTGGGTGCGTGTAACACCCAAACCCTCGGTTTCAATAAAATGCAGGGAATTTTGTGACCAGCTTATCTGTGAGAGGTTAAGCAAAGTGAAATTAAAACACAGCTCTCAGTGGCAGAATTTAATAACGATGATGATGACGATGACGACGACAACAACAACAACAACAACAATAATAATAATAATAATAATAATGTAGTCTTGGATGTGGTGTCATGTAGTTTGCTAGATAATTAGAGGTAGCTTGTTCCCCTGAAACACTGGTATGCAGCATTGTTTTCTTTGATCGTGTGTGGAATTTAAACTTGAAACATTTTAATATTAATTATGCCAGTGAATTCTGATTGAATTTATTTCAATAAACTTTTCATGTTTTAGGCACACATGTTGACAGCACTGACCATTTTGGCCGAAGCCCATTACAGTTGGCCCAGTCGAAGCTCAGATTTCTTCAGAAACGTCTTGCAGATACAAAGGATTCACAACAGGTGAAGGATGAGGCTAAACAAGTTGTAGAAATGATGCTGACCTATTTAGACAGATGTGGTCAGAACCCAGAAAATGAACTTTTGCGTGCATTCTCGTCACAGCTCACATTAAGTCATACCCAAGAGGAGGTAGAAACAGGTGTGCAAGACTTACTGGCCAGTCTGGAAAGCCTCACTCTTGAAAAGTCTGTTAGTAATCAAAAAGACTGTACTAACAAATAATGATTTTGTGGTGTTTTGTCATCAGTTGGCACATTGGCCTGCAAGTGTTATGTGTATTTCATCCGGACAGGATGGTTAACAGTAGTTTGGTTTGGTGTTCGTTGAAAATGTTTGCAGCTTGTGTTTCATTGCAGGAGAAGATTAATCACTTTAAAGAAATCAGAATGAAGGATGTGCTTTATATACCTTATTTCTTTAAACCCCCTTAATTAAAACAAAAAATTGTACACGTTTTCCAGGGATTGGCTGTGAATTTGAAATCACACTGTAGATTTGTAATTTTCAATTGCTCTTAAAGTATAACTGGTGTAAAATTTAATGGCACTTGGTTGTGCATGTTTGTGGGTTTGGCAGGGGTTGGGTCAGAGTACTGTCACACACAGAAGTGACTGTTTTTTGTTTTCCTGGTGATTCCTTTGTGAGACAGTACTGGGTCCAGCCACTGTACAAGTGACTGCAGTCAGTGTCAAGTCCTGAAGCAGAGTTCTAGCAGAACATTGTGATGCAGCATTTTGTACCTTTCTGCTCAACCTGACCTTTGGATCAGGGTTTGCTACAGGTTGAAGTGTCACTTATGTCAGTTTTGCCTTAAGATTTAACTTACAGACAATGTGTGGCAACTGTTACTCTGTAGGAGTCATGGTTTTTCTTCCTGTTTAACCCTTTAAAGGTGAAACATGTCTGTTTTATATAAGGACTTAGTGTGTACTGCACAGTGAGGGCTCAACACCTCGGATGTACAAGACCAATCTGTTAATACTGCACAAAGCAAACGTCTCTGTTTGTTGTGAGATATGTACAGAACTCATAAACACAATGTGAGCACCATGTAAAATTTTTTAATTTTAAACCTGGTGGTATGTAAAGTAACCACTAAGCTTTAAAAGATTAAACATGAACCTTACTATTTGTAACAAATTTTACACTGTGTGTAACATGGATGTAATTATACTATTACATGTGAGTGGATTCTTACCTTAGAGATGATCAAGATGATGCTAAGAAGAATATTGGTCTATAATTCTTTTAGATGAGCATTATATCCTCCCTCATCTGCACTACTACAAAATTTTGTTAAAGTGACTTTTCTATAGGTCTTCATCACACAAATAAAAAGTTTTGCAGATAATGACTGCTTGAGCAGGCTAGGAATGTGGATTTGTGAAATGTGATGCTGTGTACTAGTCATGATTACCACCATGATATTAATTCAATGAATTTCATGAATTATGTAACAAAACAGTTAATTACAAATCTGCCTGATTATGATAAGGTACTTTGAGACATGGTTCACATGATAATGCTATTCCATTGTGCATGAACATGCTGGGGCTTTTTATGACAAATTTCTTGATTGGAAGTCAAGTATACTTTTCTTGTATTAGATAAATATTATTTTATCTTCCTCATCAGTAGATTGAGATGTATAAGAATAGTCAAACCTGACACATAATAATATAAAAGCATTAACAGAATACACTGCAGAAGTATATATTTTTATGATCTGTAAAAACCCTTCCATTTGATGATACATGATACCTGATTATGGCAGCTAGCCATAACATGTTGGGTTTTTAATTAATAAATATATTCTTTTGCAGTGTACTTTGTTGGTATTTTTATATTAATATGCTGGTGCTGTTGATAAAACATTTGAGATTGAGATTGAAATCTTTTACCATCCATGCAGTTTCAGGAGAGTTACCATAAAGTGTCAGATCGTGTTGCTGCTCTCTAGAGTTAAAACTAGATTAGATTGTTGCTCAGAGAAATATGGATATTAACTTTGGTGTCTGTTGATATATTTGTAGAGAATTACAGGGGGAAGACAGTGGTCTGATCAGTGCTATAGGAATCAAGACTATTTCTTAAGCAAGAATCTGACAATTTGATCATAGTATGGGCTAATGAAATGACAGTGATCTTGAAAATGGATCAAGTAATTCTACGAACATTTCTGTTCATCAGAGTTCTGTGGTATGGAAGATATACCCTGAAGTATTCTAGTATCCAGTACTGCATTCATATTACATATGAGCATGGTGGACCACAAGCAACTGATCTGTTTGGCAGACATTGAGTTCTATAATGTCAGTGTTCAAAAATTTCCTGTCTCCTTACACACAATTTGTAATACGAACTCCTTCCTTGGCATTGACGTAATTTAACACCAAGGCAGTTCCACCCTCTCCCTTGCATTTGCATGTTTTAACACTGTGCTGGGTCTCGCCCCTCAATGACTGAATATACAATTATGAACCTTCTACTGTACTTCATTGAGGGTCTAACCTGGAACATGGCTCTCTCTTTTCATCAGCCCAATGTCATGGATTTGTAGAATAACAAATGATATAAGGTGTTCTTAGTTCTAGCTCTTTCAAGTATCACATTGACATTTGGCTATGTTTTGACTGCCGCTGAAACCCATTGACAACATAGGTGTGTGAGTTCTCAGCTGTAGAGGTATGGCCCTAGACCTCTTATACAGATTGTCCACAAAAGTCCTATTTGTAGTTTTAAAAATTTATTACAGGATACCTAAGATGGTCTTTTGCAGATTGTTCCATAACACAGAAAGTGTATGTGTGCTGTAGTCTACCTCAGCATGGGAACCCTTATTGGCCCTGATCACATCAACCCAGCAGTCCAGCTCTTCCCGTGTACAGGTCAACATTCTTTTTGCCAAAATTCAGATTTCCCTGATTAATCTTTTATGATGGTTTCCAGCATCATCGAAAGATGTTTGGAAAACATGACACTTAACATGATATTAGAGGAGTGCAGGGGCCAGGAGTTCGGCCCACACCTGATATTTACCTCATGAGTGGTATGTCTTCGATGTGACTTCAGCTGTAGAAAAAATTAAATTTTTTAAAAAAGGATTGTAGACTTATATAAAGGCAGGTTCCTCTACAAGTATGACAAGGTAGCTGGGATATAAAGCTTATTTCAGCCCTACACACAGCGAACACTGTGGAGACAGTGAAGAAAAAAACGGGGGGTCAAAAATGAAGCTGGATATAATTACAGAATAATTTTTGTGAGGCATGGATAGTATAGTTGTAAGCTGGGGAACCTGGTCCAATAGTCTTTCATCAAAACGTGAAATTTAGATGCTAAAAGTAACTAACTGGACAGTTCAGTTGACTCCGTTAATTTGGCTTGACAACTTTGTCATTAAATCACTATAAGTGGGGATAAAAAAAAACTCTCATTCAAAAATTGTGTACCATGGCTAAGAAAATCATCTTACGTAGCAACCAGTAAATCTTGATTGCAGTGTTTGGGAGACAAGCAGTTAAAAAAAAACAACTAAAAATTACAAAAGTGGAGTATTCCTGGATACCAGGAAAATCAGAATCGTTCACAGCTCGAATGAACCATCGTGTAAGTTTGTGTTGAAGAACTAATATTACTCTGGCAATAGACTGCTGTGCCTGTCCCTGTACTGATGTGCCAGAGTTATGGAAAGGACAGTGCTGGGACAAGATAACTTGGAGAAGGCCCCGAGTAGGCGAATTAAGCTGTGGCTATAGATCGGCAGATGTAACACATGGTTGCAGGTTTCATGGTTGTCCTTGATGCCCTATGACCAAGATTTCCCATGTTTGGGAGTGATAAAGGGTACTACACAAGAAGGGTGGAGAACTCTTCGACATCCCACAGGGTCCTCGCCCTTTAGGCCTACCCTGGAATATCAGCCTGGAAAATCCTCTTTCCCCAGAAGGGAAGACTCTCTGAGTAATTCCACAGCTGCCTTAGAGAACAGGAATTGCTGTGCTAATTCCCTCATGGAGAATGCAATCAGGGAGACTGAGTAAGAAAGGAAACAGCTCCATCCTCCAACAATGCCATCAGCTTTGACTTCAAAGAGTCAGGCTCACCAAGTGGCTCCCTCAGAGATGTACCTGGCTGAGTTGAGGTAGCTGGTGTCAGATCGTGAAGCAGCCTGTAGGACATCATCCTGGGAGGACAGCTCGGAAGTGGGGGAGAAGAGACCACTAATGGAGAAGGGATTTGATTTGTAAAAACCAATAATTGGTCTATATCTTTTTTGAAAATAAAGGTTTGAGCTCAAAGCTCATAACATGATAAGTGGATCCTTGTCACCATGGCGTGATATGTCAGCAGGCTGTGGATGGAGGAACGGTTTCTAATACAGACAGTAGATATGATTATACTGAATAAGCAGTTGCACACAGCCAATAGGAGCTGGTCCTCCAGCTTGAAGGTTGGATGAGGTGCTAATAGCTCCTCAGTGTAAAAGTTTACCATGTTATGAATTGTTTCAAAAAGCCACAGGTTTGGACTAACCCCTTGTTATGACATAACCAATGGAAATGAGACATCAGGTTCTTCACATGGAATGTGAAGAACCTGTGAAGGCCAGGGTCACATACAGTGGTGAGAGAATTAGCAAGCTATACATTAGATTTAGTGGGTGTACAGGAGATAAGGTGGGCAAATGAGGCATTGAACAAGCAGAGGATTATACCTTTTTTGTGAAAAAGGAAATGAAAATCATCAATTAGGGACAGGATTTTTTGTACATCTGTGAATAGTATCAGCAGTTAAGGAAGTAGGATTTGTTAGTGATAGGATGTTGTATTTATTGCTGAGATGTCACTGATGTGATGCTGTTTTTATGAATTTGCATGCACTGAGGATAAAAGTGATGACTCGAAGGGCAGTTTCTATTAGGAATTAAGAACAGGGGTTCAGTTGCTTTCCTAAGTATGACATGAAAATTCTGTTAAAGATTTTAATGCAAAATTGGGGTGAGAAGATATTTTCAAACCAACAATTGGAAATGAAATTTTATGTGAGACAAGTAATGATAATGGTGTTGGAGTATTCAACATTGCCATATAAAAAAATCTGGTTGTCAGTAACAAGATGTTCACATGTTGCAACTTTCATAAGTGCATGTATAGCTGTCCTAATGGGAATATTCACATTCAGTATCATGTGTTGATAGTCAAGAGATGGCATTCCAGTATACCTGATGTTTGATCTTTCAGGGGAGCTAACTGTGATATTGATAGAAAAGGTTAGGGAGAGACTCTCAGTACATAAACAAGCATCACAATTTTTGGTGTGGAGAGATTTGATCTTGAGAAACTAAGTGGGATGGAAGTTAGGGAGCAGTCACCATCATCACATAGCCTGTCTTGTGACAAGTTCATAGTCTATTCCAAAGTGAGTTCTCCACAGAGTGCCGGATAGTGCTTCTTCATTTAGTCTAGTATCTTCTGATTTCCTGAAGGTCATCTAGTAGTTGCCTCTATCTTCTTCCCATAATGTTTATCCTTCCTTCTATCTCTCTTTAAGTAACATGTTTTAGAAGGCAGTTCCTACACAAAATGTGAGGGTACAGTATCAAATTAAAAATAACGAAACAAATTTGCAACATTGGAGAACTAATATGATAGTGAGGATGTAAATACAGCTTGGGAAAACATTGAAGAGAATATCAGAACCTCAGCTAAAGAGTGAATGGAAGTAGATTAAATCATGGGTTGATGAATAATGTTCACAATTTTTAGATCACAGGAATCAAGCTAAACTTCAGTGGTTACAGGATCCAAACCAAAGTAATGCAGATAATATGAATGATGTTAAGACATGATGCTCATAGACATTTTAGAAAAAAAAAGAGGGAAAATCTGAAAGTAAATTTAATCAACTTGAAACAAATAGTAAGAACATGAATATTGTAGCCTTGGCAGTGAATTTAAGAAGGGTTACAAATCTAGAAATAATATAGTAAAGGATTTCGTAGGGATGGAGGAATCATTTTTTCTCAGTTACTGAATGTACATGGGGCTTGAGATGTTAGGCAGACTAAAATATACACAGCAAAGCCACTAGTGCCTGAGCCCAGTGCCTATGAGGTTGAAAGGGCTATTGAAATGCTAAAAAATCAATTCACTAGGTATTGATAAAATTCCAGCAGAATGGATTAAAGCAACAGATACGAAAATTCGTTCCAAGTTCCGTAGACTTATTAAACTTATTAATTCTGTTTGGAATAAGGAGGAATTGCCTGAGCAGTGGCAGGAGTCGATCATTGCATGTATTAGTAAGAAGGATGATAAAAAGAAGCATATCACTTTTATCAACTATATACAAAATTTTATTCAATATTCTGCTGTCTAAGTTAATGGTATATGCAGAGGTTGGGGATAATAGTGTGGATTTTAATGTAACAGGTCAACTGCTGATCATATATTCTGCATTTGTCAAATACTTGAGAAAAAATGGGAATAAAAGGAGGCAATGCATCAGCTATATATAGACTGGAATAAAGCCTATGATTCAGTTTGGAGGGAGGTCTTGTATAATATTCTCACTGAGTTTGGTATCTCTGTGAACCTAGTAAGGCTAATAAAAATTTGCCTAAATGCAACCTATAGCACAGTCTGGGTAGGTAAACATTTGTCTGGCATTTTTCCTGTTCAGAATGGTTTGAAACAAGGAGATGCTTTATCACTATTGCTTTCCAACTTGGCTTTGGAATACACCATTAGTAGGGTTCAGGCAAACCAGGAGGGCTTGAAACTGCTAGGTACACATCAGCTTCTCATTAATGGTGATGGTTTTAATATACTGGGTGAAAGCAAACACACTGTAAGAAAAACACAGAAGCATATTAGTCACTAGTAAGGAGATTGGTAAAGAAATAAATGCTAAGAGAATTAGGAATATCATATCTCATGAACAGAATGCAATCAAATATCACAACATAATAATAATAATAAATCTTTTGAAAGTGTTGAACTGCTCAAATATTCTGGAACAACCCTAACAAATCAAAAATGCATTCATGAAGAAATTAAGAGCAGATTGAGCTCTGGGAATGCTTATTATCATTTGGTGCAGAATCTTTTGTCTTACAGTTGGCTATCCAAAATTATAAGGATTAAAACATACAGAACTACAATTTTGCGTGATGTTTTGAATGGATATGTGAAACTTGGTCTCTCTCACACTGTGAAATGGACATAGGCTGAGGGTGTTTGAGAATATGGCGCTTTGGTAGATATTTGGACCTACGAAGGGCATGGTAATGGGAAGAGAAGACAGTATAGTGAGAAGATTCATGTTCTGTACCTAACACTGTATGTTATTTGACTGATGTACTCAAGAAGAATGAGATGTATGGTGCATGTGGCACATATGGAGGAGAGGAGAGGTGCAAACAGGGTTTTGATGAGGAGAGCTGAGGGAAAGAGACCACTTGGAAAGCCTAGATGTGAATGGGAGTATAGTCTTAACGTGGGTCTTCAAGAAGTGGGATGAGGGGCATGGACTGTATATAGACAGTTGTCAGGCTCTGGCAAATGTGGTAATGAAACTCTGGGTTCATAAAATTAGGGGAATATTCTGACTAGATGAGAACCTAATGGGTTCTCAAGAAGGACTCTGCTCTATGTAGTCGGCAACACACACACTGACGAGGGGCGAAGCAATTGTTTATACAGATTCCACATCCAATTGGTCTTTAAACTAGCCAGGATCTATGGAATGTGTATAAGTGAATAAAATACAAATCTTAGTCTTTCAAGGATATAGTACTCTTCCTCAGTCCTCTGGAGGTTTGAGGTGGTTTCTGCTGTAAGACATTTGACTGTTTTATGACTGACTACTTACTGCAGAAACTGCTGTAACACCTCAGTGAGAATGAAATTTTGGAATGGAATACTACTTAGAGTTTGTCATATTGGTATACGCGTGCCACTACCTCTATCAATTTTTTATTACCCGACCCTGATTTCTGGATGCTAGAACAAATGACATTATATAATGTGCACTGCAGACTGTTTATATCCGTGATACAAATTTATTTAATTTTAATCAAAGTCGTAAGTGGGGGTTCAAAATGACAACTATCGATTTCAATTTTCGAGTGTTTCGATAGTTCCTGCAAATCGATAGTCGACATTTGATTGTGCTCAGTTTCGAAGTAGTGAATGTCTTTTCATGTGTTGGGTAAGTTTGATTTTACAAGTTGTGTAAATGTAAAATTATTGTTTACACATCGTGACCCATTAATGTTTAAACGTACTATTTTATTTATAAGTAAAATGCAACGTCACGAAGGCGTGTTGGTGTGTGTAGGTACAGCTCAATGTATTCTTAACCATGGCATGCATTGTATGGTAGTCTGGGTGAGCTCCAGAGTCGGAAGGGAAGGTTGTAGATGGGTAACATGTGACCTGCTGCCGGTAATCGCGCCACAGTCTTCGAGATGATCTGTGATCCAGACTGTAGTGTAGCCACCACAGTTGATCTGGTAGGTAGCCACTGCATCCATAGCGGCATCTCAGCTCGGAGTTGCGAATGCAGTAGTACCTGTCAGATTCATTTTGTCCTGGGCATGGTCTGCGGTAAGGAGATGGTCTAGCTTCAGTCCTCGTTTCCTTAGATTACGCGGTCAGGTAGCTTCGTAAAAGTTGGTAGGTTTTGGAATTGACTGGGATGCATAAGATGAGGGTTCATGCTAATAGGCAGAAAGTATGATGAGCTCTCCGTTAGACGCTGTTGAATAGTTTTGTTTAGATGTAACATGAATTGACTGTGACGCAGAGAACGAAAGAGCAGCTTGATTACAGCGTTGATAAGTGGGTAACACTGGGACAAATATACGGATACACTGTGTTCGGAATGGACATTCACGCCAGTGTTAATAGCAGACTTTTATTATTATGCGATTTTGAAGTCTTACCAGCAAATGTACAAGAGATCTAGTCCACGATTCTTCACCCAGTTACTGGTGTATAGTAGGATATCATTTATTATATATGATTTTTACGTTGATGGTTAAGTCAGGGCTGCCAACATAAACGCGGAATTATAAACCTAAGTTACGCCGTGGGCTTCTTGTGTTTACGTGACCACTAATTGAACTGATGGCTGTCATTCAGAATATGGTATAGTAGTTCCATTTGTTAAAGATTAAGGCCTCAAAAATATATGAGAAGACAGGAAAAATACTCAAGGTTAGCATTGTAGAGTGAATGATAGTATTTTTTTTTCGTTTACAGTATTTACAGTTCTTAATTTTTATCTTCTGAATCTCAGTCTGAATGTGTAACAGGGACATTAAATACTGCTCTTGAATCCAAAGGATTCACATGAAACAAACTGCATGGTTAGATATGTTCCATAGGTAGCAGTGCAGCTGATTAATGCTGTTTGTTTAGAGTGTGTGACAATCCTTACACCAGCACAATCAATTTAGCCTGCCAACTTGTGTACCAGTTATTTTAAGTACATGGTCATGTATCATTACAAGAATTGCAGGTGCAGGATGTCTGCAGAGTTTAACTTCCATGATGACTTACATCCAACGTACACGCTACAAACCCTGTTTGAGTTGCAAAAGACAGGCTCTTTATGTGATGTGACAGTTGTGGTTAATGGGGATGAGATCAGAGCACATAAAGTTGTGCTGGCTTCTGCATCTCCATATTTCAGGTACCAGTAGGCTTTATGTGATCCATTTACTTCAAAATTTGGTTCTATGTAGAAATCTAGATTCATTTACTTTTAACAGTTTTGTTCTTTGTTAATGTCCATGTCTTCGGTATTCAAGGTCCAGAAATTCCTTAATATATTCAGCTTCAGTAATTACAGTTGCTGCTACAGCCATATTTCATTACTATAAAGAAATGCTTGTTTCAGCTGTAATCACTTTTCATTGCATGATTAACATAACACAAGCATCATCATCATCATCATCATGTGGTCATCCTCAGGATGGTGAGAACAAGAATGCATATACATTTATAATGTGTCAAAATCACTTCACAGGTAAAGAACTTATAATTTTTGGCTAAAAACCACTCTTTAAATAGTATGGTGTTGATGAGTGTAAAATATTAGAAGTTAAAAGTTTTTGTTAGGAGTTAGTTCTCTGGATTGATGTTCATAGAAGATAATTTGTGCTGATTTATGATCCTGTAATAAAATTGATATTTTAAAAAACAAAAAACTATGTTAGATACTGATAAAGTGGAACTGGAGAAAGGTGAAATGGCAGTTGATGAAAGTGTGTACCAGATTCCTGGGCAATGATATTGACTGCACAGTGATATGATTTTTTTGGGGGGGGGGTCTTCTGTGCTCATTTTTTAGACAGTATTCTTAGAACAGAGCTGCTCTCTACATGACAGCTGATACAGTTGTGTTTAGACTTCATTTACATTTGTTTTTTTTTTACTAAAATACTGTGTGACTTGTTCTGCATGCATGTGTTCAGTTGACTAACAAATGCTTGTAAAATATAGTAGGCTTCAAATGTTTGAACCTTCAAGCTGTAAAATAACAGGACTCATACAAATACTTGCTGTATTATGGGAAACTACTTTCACCAGGGAGTTAGTAACTTGTGAACAAATTGGTTCAAGTGATAATACTTCTAACACATATTTAGAATGTGACTGATTTGAATCTCAGCTGGGAAACCAGCTAGCCTGCCTGTTTTTTTTTTTTTTT
>Ga0209629_10001551_pt1 | contig 14735 bp, 19 predicted proteins | sample TergutCu122P5_FD_187286 | JGI IMG/M metagenome (GOLD analysis project Ga0209629, IMG submission 187286) | Cubitermes ugandensis P5 segment gut microbial communities from Kakamega Forest, Kenya - Cu122 P5 (SPAdes) (version 2) | ecosystem: Host-associated > Arthropoda: Insects > Digestive system...
ATAGTCGCGATTCGCTGCTGCACGTAAAAGGAGTAATCGCAGATCAAGATTTGGAAATTACTAAAAATAATTATCTGCAAAGTCTTGCATCACGCGAAAACATGCACTCAAGTTTGCAAAATATGCAAATTCAAATCGGACAATTAAAAGAATCTCTTTTAGATACGAATGAACAAGGAACGGAAAAACTAAACAGCCTGCAAACGCAGCTTCAATCCTTGGTTTCGCAACTCAAAACAGAAATTGGAAATTGGGAACTGAGTTATGTGCTGCAAGCGCCCATTGACGGTAAAATCACATTTACCAATTATTGGATTGAAAATCAGAATGTCACTTCCGGTAGCGCAGTATTTACTATTGTTCCCGACAGTACATTTCAAATTATCGGTAAAGCCTTGCTTCCGGTAGCCCGTTCGGGTAAAGTGAAGGAAGGGCAAAAGGTCAATATTCGACTACAAAATTTTCCGGAAAACGAATACGGCATTCTGCGGGGAACGGTTCAACACATTTCCTTAGTCCCTGCTCAATCGGGAGAAACGATTTCCTATTCTGTGGAAATCGCTTTAACTAACGGGTTGATTACCACATACAAGAAAGAATTGCCCTATCTTTCCGATATGCAGGGACAGGCGGATATTATTACGGAAGATTTTTCGCTGTTAGAGCGGTTTTTTTTACCATTAAAAAAAATAATAAAAGAGAGTATATGAATAAACTAATGCAAGAACGTATTGAAAAATTTAATCAAATGGTCATGAACATCGACCTCGAGCGTATTCCTTTTGGATTATATCATGGAAAAATGGGACTTTGTATTTATTTTTATGAATTGGCCGATTTAACATCAGAGAAAAAATACCGTGTTTTCGCAGAAAAACTACTTGACGATGTTATAGACAATCTTCTCGCAGACATTGTTATTTTCCCGGAAAATGGATCAACGGGAATTTGTCTGGCGATTAATTACCTGCTCGACAAGGGATATGTAAAAGGCAACCCTAATTATGTGCTTAAAAATCTTGATGACAAAATTATTCAGTCGTTGCTTTTCGACAAGAGTTTCGATAATGGGAAAAAAACGGATCTGGTTATGAGCAATTTACTGTTGGGTAGTCTTGTATATTTAGCCATACGTTTGCAAAATACAAGACTGAATCACGATGAAAAACAAATTATGCAAAATGTCATCATTGAGAACGTCAACAAGATTGAATCTCTTGAGATCGATATATTCGCTGAACCGGCTTTTTTCTCTGTAACAGAGTATTTCATGCCCCGTTATCTTCAATTGTTGCAGCAGATTTATCAATTAAATTTTTACAACTATAAGATTGAAAAAATAATTGATGAATTATCTCCACACATTTTATACAGATATCCTTTGAATAAAGCCAATCGCCTGTCGCTTTTCTCTGCAATGAATCAATTGGTGGCGACCTGTGGAAATATCAACAGATGGGATGAATACATGAAAATGTTGCTTCAAAACTTAAACGTCTCTCAAATTATCAATGAATTCCGGAATAAAAACATTGTGTTTTCCAATGGTTTATGCGGTTTCTATTATCTGCTGAGAAAGATGGAGCGAGATAATGGGTATAATGATTTGTTCCTGAATAAAATCACAAATTCGGATATGTGGAACCAACTGCCGGAAGATGAAAAATCTTTTAAAGAACAAGCCGGCTTATATGGAGGATTACCGGGTGTGATTCTGACTTATCTGCATATTTTAAACAACAGCAACTCTGTGTTGTTTTTCGATAACGTAATCAAACAATATGTTTAACCTAATAAATGTAGAAAATGAAAACAGATATAAGAGACATGACTTTTTTGATACCTGTTCGCGTTGATTCCATCGTGCGATTAGAAAATTTAATTTTGACGGTACAATCTTTGCTGAAAAATTTTAACACACACATCATTGTTTTGGAAGCCGCAAACTATCCGAACGGTATAATAGAAAAGATGCTGGGAAATCAAGTGGATTATTTGTTTGTGGAAGACAAAGACCCTGTTTTCTACCGGACAAAATATTTGAACATCATGACCCGCCGATCGTTTACGCCTTATGTTGGAATATGGGACGCCGACGTTATTATTCCGAAAGAACAGATTTTGGATTCAATTGAAAAGTTGCGACAAGGGATTGAGATCGCCTATCCCTACGATGGGCATTTCTACGACACTTCTCGCATGATCAGGGAACTTTATACCCATAACAAAAGTATCAAGTTTTTATTAAAGCACAAAGAGAAAATGAACTTAATGTATGGTACTGATATGAAGGGAGGAGCCATGTTTGTTAACAAAGAAGCATACATCAAAGCGAAGGACCTTTGTTTCATCTTACTCATAGTCGAGGTAATAACAGTACTTTCCGTTCCACGGAACAATCCATCAATACACATAAAGAATTATCACTGACTAAATTTAGTTCCAAGTCGGAATTACTGGAAGTTATAAATCAGCTAATGTTTCGCACCTCATAATAACATCTAAAGAGGAGGCGCAGTTGAACAAGTATAAGTTCTACCAAAAAACGAAAATTAATATAAGATTTTTGTTAATTTTTTTGGATTATATTATCTAATTAGGTAACTTTGCGCAAAATAAAATAAATGGAAAATGAATTCATAAGAGAAATTTTCTATTACAAAAATTATTACTTGAGTTTTTTCGAGGAACAGAAACCGGAAGTAAAGAAAAAATTCAACTGGACTTTACAACTTATAGCGACTACAGAAAGAGTTCCACAAAAGTACTTTAAACATATTACCGATTCAAAAGGAATTTATGAAGTAAGAGTTGAGGTTGGTTCTGATATTTATAGGGTCTTTAGTTTCATAGATAAGGATAAGGTTATCATTTTAATCAATGGATTTCAAAAGAAAACACAAAAAACACCTCAAAACGAAATAGCATTGGCAGAAAAATTAAGAAAGGAGTATTTTGATGAAAAAAACAGAAAATAATAAAAATCTGACTTCGTTTGCAGAACATTTGGATAGTCAATATGGAAAACGGGGTACAGAGTGCAGAGAACAGTATGAACAGGAATTTGAAACATTCAAATTGGGTATAATGCTTCAAGAGTTAAGGAAAGAAAAAGGATTAACGCAAGAAAAACTTGCAGAAAAATGTGGAACGACAAAAAATTATATTTCAAGAATTGAAAATGACGCAAGCGATATTCGGCTTTCCACGTTAATGAGAATAATCCAAGAAGGATTAGGGGGACATTTAAAATTAAGCGTTAATCGCCTTTAAAAGAAAAATACTCTACCTCATATCCTTTTTCGCTGGTTGCCGGATCGGATAAGGTTAAGACGCTACCAAGTCCCTACCAAGTCTCTACCAAGTCCTATAGCGGACAAGTTTAAATATTATTAACAATTTATTTTTTACAAAATGGGAAGAATTAAAATTTGCCCGTCATTGCGAGCCGTTTGGGATGAAGAAAATGCCAAGTGGTGGTTTAATGTCGTGGACGTCGTTTCTGTACTAAATGAGCAATGTTTATGAAAGGGATAGATTATTCATATTATTACGAGGAAAATTAAAAAAAATTATGCTAAAAGCAATTAATGCAACTATGAATATACAAAACCTTTTAAAGGCTTTTATATCTCTTTTTTATCCAGACCTTTGCGTGATTTGCGGAAACCCGTTGGTTGCCGGCGAGAATTATTTCTGTTTGGAATGTTCCCTTCAATTACCGAAAACCAATTATCATCTGAATCCCGATAATCAGGCAAGCGATCGTTTTGCCGGAAAAATTCCATTGACGAAAGCCGGTTCTTATTTGTATTATAGCAAAGGTGGAATTGCTCAAAAGCTAATTGCCGAAATTAAATATAAGGGCAATCGGAATTTAGGCGAATGGATGGGTGTTTTGATAGCAAAGGAATGGTCTTCAAGCGGTTTCTTTCAGGATGTCGACTATTTGGTTCCTGTTCCGCTTCACTCTTCCAAAGAGCGAAAACGCGGATTTAACCAGGCTGAAAGGATTGCTGCGGGAATTGCTCAAGTTACCGGTATTCAGATGGATACAAAAAATGTTTTTCGAAAAAAAGCCAATACAACCCAAACGAAGAAAGGTCTTTTTGAAAGATGGAAAAACACCAAAGATTTGTTTGAGGTGCAAAATCTCGCTCTTTTCAAGAATAAACACATCTTGATTGTGGACGATGTCCTGACAACCGGTTCTACATTGGAAGCCGTCGCCCAAAGTATATTAAAAGCAGAAGGAGTGAAAATAAGCCTTTTAAGTTTGGCAATCGCATAATTTTTTAAAATTACACACTTATTTTGCAGGATTTCCATTTTGATTGATTACTTTTGCAACGAAAACCAGTTTACAACATATTCATGAGAACGTTAGAACAAATACTAGCAAATAAACTACTTAAAATTAAGGCGATTAAACTTCAGCCTGCAAATCCTTTCGTTTGGGCTTCCGGTTGGAATTCACCGATTTATTGTGATAACAGGAAAACTTTATCCTATCCGGCGCTGCGTAATTTTATTAAATTGGAATTGGCTCGTACCATTATCGAGCAATACGGAAATGTAAATACCATTGCCGGAGTTGCTACAGGCGCTATCGCTCAAGGAGCTATGGTTGCCGAAGAATTAAATCTGCCTTTTGTCTATATTCGCGCTACGCCCAAAGACCATGGTTTGGAAAATCTGATTGAAGGTGATTTAAAACCTGGAGCCAAAGTGGTAGTTGTCGAAGATTTGATTTCTACCGGCGGAAGCAGCTTAAAAGCCGTTGAAGCCGTTCGAAACGCAGGTTGCGACGTAGTCGGTCTGGTGGCTATTTTCACTTATGGCTTTCCTCTTGCCGACGAAAAATTCAAGGAAGCAAAGGTAAAATATACAGCGTTGTGTAATTATGACACGATTTTGGATGAGGCTTTGAAAACGGATTATGTGGATGAATCCGAAATCAAAACGCTTCAGGAATGGAGAAAAGATCCGGCCAATTGGAAACCCTGAAATAAAATTTCTTATAATGACTGAGTTTACAAGCGAAATCAAAAAACTTCCTTATAGCGAAGCAACTGTTTTTGAAGTTCTTTCCGATTTGAATAATCTTGAGAAAATAAGGAATCAGATTCCTCAGGATAAAATAAAAGATTTTTCGTTCGACAGGGACTCTTGTACGTTTAATATAAGTCCTGTAGGTAATGTACGTTTTTCAATTGTGGAACGCGAACCGAATAAAACGATTAAATTCACGGCCGACCAATCGCCGGTTGGAGTTTTTCTGTGGATACAACTCAAAGAAGTAAATCCGCAGGATACACGGATGAAATTGACCGTAAAAGCCGATTTGAATCCGTTTATGAAACCGATGTTGTCCGGCCCGCTTCAAAAAGGCGTGGATAAAGTTGCCGACGTTTTAGCTACTGTACCGTATGAAGCTTTGGGAAAAGAACATAAAGATTAACGAAGCAATCGAGAAATTTACGATCGGGAAAGACCGTGAAATGGACTTGTATTTAGCCAAAGCGGATGTTTTAGGCTCGATAGCGCATAGCATCATGCTCGAAAGTATCGGATTATTGACTAAAGATGAACTTCAAGCGCTCCTTTCCGAACTCAGGAGTCTGTATAAAACCATCTTATCCGGAAACTTTATCATAGAAGAAGGCATAGAAGACGTCCATTCGCAAGTCGAGTTGTTATTGACCCGCAAGTTGGGCGACACCGGAAAAAAAATTCACAGCGGACGTTCCCGCAACGATCAAGTTCTGTTGGATTTGAAACTTTTTACTCGCGATGCAATTCAAAATCTGGTGAAGGAAGTTTCGGAATTAATTGACATTTTGTTAGCTCAGAGCGAAAAGTACAAAGATGCTTTTCTTCCGGGTTATACGCATTTGCAAATAGCCATGCCCTCGTCGTTCGGACTTTGGTTTGGCGCCTATGCCGAGAGCTTGACCGATGATTTACAGTTGTTGTTGGCGGCTTACAAAATCTGTAACCGCAATCCCTTAGGTTCTGCGGCCGGATACGGTTCGTCGTTTCCTTTAAACCGTCAGATGACAACCGATTTACTTGGATTCGATTCGATGAACTACAATGTCGTTTATGCGCAAATGGGACGGGGGAAATTGGAACGCACGGTTGGATTTGCCTTGGCGGGAATTGCTGCAAGTCTTTCCAAATTGGCTTTCGATGCTTGCCTTTATAACAGTCAGAATTATGGTTTTATCCGTTTACCGGATGAGTTTACAACCGGTTCAAGTATTATGCCCCACAAAAAGAATCCCGATGTTTTTGAATTAACGCGTGCCAAATGTAACCTTATTCAGAGTATTCCTCAGCAAATTACTTTGATTACCAATAATTTACCTTCCGGCTATTTCCGGGATTTGCAAATTACCAAAGAGATTTTTTTACCGGCTTTCGGTGAATTAGACGACTGTATTCGTATGATTGGGCTGATGATGCAATCAATAAAAGTCAATGAACATATTTTGGATGACAAAAAATATGATTTGCTTTTCAGCGTTGAAAAGGTCAATGAATTGGTTTTGAAAGGAATGCCTTTCAGGGATGCTTACAAGCAGATCGGATTGGAAATTGAATCCGGGCATTTCACGGCCGATAAAAAAGTGCATCATACGCACGAAGGAAGTATCGGTAATCTTTGTAATGATAAAATCGAAGCTTTGAAAAATGAAATTGTCATTTCTTTTGATTTCGATAAAATAAATCGGGCGGAGCAATCGTTAATAATTTAGCCGTCATTGCGAGGGCGATAGCCCGAAGCAATCTCCATATAGTTTAGATTGCTTCGCCGTAAACGGCTCGCAATGACGCATAAAAAACTCGCAATGACGATACATCAAATTTGTTAATGAGAAAAATTATATTATTCATATTACCCGTTTTCATTATTTTCTCCTGCAAAGACGAAATTTATTCAACAATTCCGAATGCTCCGGTCAGCTATAAAATCAACGTGAATTTCAACGATACTCAATTGAATGCAGGTGTAGGCGCTTATTTGATGATTACTCAAAAGCGGCTTGCAACAGATCAGTTAGGATATGGTGGCTTGTTGATAGTCAATGGAATAGGAGAGAATCCAACCATTAATCTATATGCTTATGATTTGGCATGTCCCAATGAAGACAACCGGACGTTAATAGTGCCCCAAAATACAAGTCAAACCGGGATTGCGATAGCGATTACCGCAAAGTGTCCGAAATGTGGAGCAGTTTTCAATATCATTGATGGAAATGGGACGCCGCAATCAGGGTCGAAGTACTATTTGAGGTCTTATCAGGTGATGAAAACCGGAAATCCCGGAGAATATTTAGTGACGAATTAAGGATTAACAAAACTTTTTTCAAATATTCTTTCAGATTTACGGAAAAATTCCGAAATTTGCAGGCCAATGTAAATACTAAAAAAATATGATTAAAAGCGCTTTAGAAATCGCACGGGTTTCTTATAAACCCAAAATGCCTAAAACTTTAGAAGGTATTGTAAAAGTACAAGAAGGTAATCCGACACAATCCGTTTCAGATCAGGAAGCCATTAGAGAATTGTTTCCGCATACCTACGGAATGCCTGTAATTACTTTTGTAGAAGGTTCTGAAAAAGTAGATTATCCACCGATTAATGTCGGAGTGATTCTTTCCGGTGGTCAAGCCCCAGGCGGACACAATGTAATTGCCGGCATCTTCGACGGCATCAAAGCATTAAATCCTGAAAGCCGTCTGTATGGTTTTATTTTGGGTCCCATCGGGTTAATCAATCACAATTACAAAGAATTGACAGCCGACATTATTGACGAATATCGAAATACAGGCGGGTTTGACATCATCGGTTCAGGTCGTGATAAATTGGAGTATGAAGCGCAATTCGACAAAGGTTTGGTAATCTTAAAAGAGTTAGATATCAAAGCGTTGGTAATTATTGGGGGAGACGACTCCAATACGAATGCTTGTTTATTGGCAGAATATTACAAGAAAATTAATGCAGGCGTACAAGTAATCGGTTGCCCGAAAACCATCGACGGCGATTTGAAAAACGAAATGATTGAAACATCGTTTGGTTTTGATACGGCTTGTAAAGTCTATTCCGAGGTTATCGGTAATATTCAACGCGATTGTAATTCTGCACGTAAATATTGGCATTTCATTAAATTGATGGGACGTTCTGCTTCGCACATTGCTTTGGAATGCGCCTTTCAGGTACAGCCGAATGTATGCCTTATTTCGGAAGAGATAGAAGCGAAAAATTTAACTTTAGATGATGTAGTTGATCACATTGCAGATATCATAGCAAAACGTGCCGAGAAGGGAAAGAATTTCGGAACCGTACTTATTCCGGAAGGATTGATCGATTTTATACCTGAAATTAAGAGACTGACTGACGAATTGGATGAATATTTAGAAAATCATAAAATAGAATTTGAACGAATTAAACGTGTATATCAACGGGATCATATCATTCATGTATTAAGCCCTAAAAATTCGGAAACGTATGCCAAATTACCTGAATTGCTTTCACGCCAATTAACACTACCAAAAGATGAGCACGGCAATAGGCCGGTATCAAGAATAGAAACGGAGAAATTATTTGCCGAACTGGTCGCAATCCGTTTGGAAGAATGGAAGGAAGAAGGAAAATATGTTGGTAAATTTGATAAGCAGGTTCATTTCTTCGGCTATGAAGGTCGTTGTGCAGCGCCTTCCAATTATGATGCTGATTATTGCTATTCTTTGGGATTCACGGCAGCAGGCTTAATAGCTTTCGGGAAAACGGGATATATGTCTTCAGTCCGCAACACGACCGCTCCGGCTTCGGAATGGATTGCCGGCGGTGTACCTATCACGATGATGATGAATATGGAACGCCGTCACGGCGTGATGAAACCGGTTATTCAGAAAGCTTTGGTAAAATTGGATGGAACGCCTTTCAAGGAATTTGCTGCGAACCGTGATGCATGGTCGATCAATACCGATTATGTTTATCCCGGACCGATTCAGTATTTCGGACCTACAGAAGTTTGTGATCAGCCGACGATAACTTTGCAGATTGAGCAGAGGAAAAATTAGAATATGACAGTCACCGACCGATTCATGAAGTACGTTTCATTCGACACTCAATCGGATGAAAATACGACAACAACACCAAGTACGGCGAAGCAAGCGCTTTTGGCTCAGGCATTAAAAGCCGAAGCTGAAGCGCTGGGCTTAACCGAGATTTCTTTGGATGAACATGCTTATTTAATGGCCACTTTACCTGCCAATACGGATAAGGAATTGCCAACTATCGGTTTCATCGCCCATTTGGATACCAGTCCGGATATGTCAGGAGAAAATGTAAAACCCCGGATAGTGGTAAATTACGATGGCAAAGACATTGTTTTGAATGAGGCAGAAAATATTATTCTCTCGCCGAAAATGTTTCCCGAATTGTTGAGGCATGTAGGCGAATACCTCATTGTTACCGACGGCACAACGCTTTTGGGAGCAGACGACAAAGCCGGCATTGCCGAAATTATGACAGCCATTCAATATTTAATTGATCATCCAAAAATAGAACACGGAAAAATTCGTATCGCTTTTAATCCCGATGAAGAAATCGGTATGGGCGCTTCCAAATTCGATGTAGAGAAATTCGGTTGTGATTGGGCATACACGATGGATGGCGGTGAAGTCGGCGAATTGGAATATGAAAATTTTAATGCGGCGGCGGCAAAGGTAAAAATTAAAGGTTTAAATGTACATCCGGGTTATGCGAAAAACAAAATGCGCAATGCCGGACTCATTGCCATGCAGTTTGCCGGAATGCTCCCTCCACAAGAACGTCCCGAACACACAGAAGGTTACGAAGGATTTTTCCATTTGACCGGTATGAAGGGGACGGTAGAAGAAGCTGAATTATCATACATTGTCCGCGACCATGATGCGGCAAAATTTGAATGCCGGCTGAAAAAATTGGAAGAAATTACCCGCTATCTGAATACGGTTTATCCTGATGCTATTCAATTGGAAATCAAACAACAGTACCGCAATATGCGTGAAATTGTCGAACCGCAGAAACACATTGTTGAATTAGTGGAAAAGGCAATGCAAGCAGTTGGAATTACGCCGTTGGTTCGTCCCATTCGCGGCGGAACGGACGGAGCTCAATTATCATACAAAGGTTTGCCTTGCCCGAACATTTTTGCCGGAGGATTGAATATGCACGGACGCTATGAGTTTGTGCCGGTTCAATCAATGGAGAAAGGGGTGCAGTTAATTGTGAAGATAGCGGAATTAAACGACTAATTGCCGTCATCTGCCTGAACCACCGCATAGCCGATAATTCCTACCACAGAAAGAAAGCCTAAATAGGAAATAACAGAACTTGGGGAAGGAGCTTGCAGGTGACTGATAGATGTAATCAAACTTTTTATCTGTTCGAGTAAAGGAGCAACGCCCCGTAAAACAATCATAAGCACAAGCCCAATTATAATAAAGATTGCCATCACTATTTGCGGAAAATTACTCTTTCTTTCGGGTAATTGCCTGAGGACACGTTCCGAAAAACCTTGGTCTGGAACTTCCGCTTTGTGTGCCTCAAATATTTTTCTTAAATCTTCTTCATTCATTTTTGAATAATTGAATTTGAAACTAATAACGTTCAAAGTACTTTTCTATTTTTTCCTTTCCGCGATGCAGATGCGATTTGATGGTGTTCGCCGGACAATTCATGATTTTTGAAATCTTGTCGATTGTCAGGTCTTCCATATAAAACAACAGCATTGCGGCTCGTTCATCCTCTTTTAGAATCTTTAATGCCTGTTCAAAATCTATGCCAAAATCCTTGTCCGGCGTATCGGAAATCATCAGGTCGTTCAATATTTCTATATTTGCGTTGGTGGCAGGCATTTTTGCACGCACATAGTCATAGAAAATATTGTAAGCGATGCGATAAAGCCATGTGGAAAACTTTGCAGCAGCCCGAAACGATCCGATGTTCAACCATGCTTTAATGAAAGTGTCTTGTGCCAAGTCTTTGCTTAATTCCTCGTCGCCGTCTGTAAGATTGGAGAAGAAGCGCCGTATGGGCGATTGGTAAGCCTCCACCAATTGGCTAAAGGCTTTCCGGTCACCCAACAACGCTGCACGCGAAACGAGCAATGCATCATTTTGCATTTTCACCGTTATTATTTTTCTTTTCGATGAAATGAATGATCAAGAAAGCGACACCAATCAGAAATGGTATAATACCTGCCAACTCTAAGAGGTTAAAACTTATCGCCGCCTCATCAGTCATAGTATGACTTTCAAAAATATTAACCAACCAGGCAAACAATGACATTCCAATACCAATTGCGATACAGATAATTCCTATATTCAATGGGTTTCTTTTCTTTTTGGCTTCCATAAATAAATCGCTTGGAAGAGGATGCCCGTTTTCAAGAGCTTTGGCGTACAAATCGGCTTGTAACTGGCGGCGTTTGTTCTTCTCGCTATTTTGTATTGCGGTAATTGCGATGACAAAAACAAACGGAAGTGTAAGTACTGTGATGGTAACTAAATCATGCATAACTTATAAATTTTAATGTTAATAAATAATTTTTTGAACTCATCCATTAGACGTAAATCCATATTCGTTTGGTTGCAAAGAAAGTAATTTTTTCAGAAATAATATTTAAATGGCCAAAACGTTGCATAGAAATCAAAAAAAAATTATCTTTGTTCTTAGAGAACATACAAAAATACAAAATTCTCATGAAGAAAACGCTTTTTACAGATTTACATTACAGTCTCGGCGCTAAAATGCACGAATTTGCCGGTTATGACATGCCGGTAGAGTATTCGGGAATTATCGAAGAACACAATACTGTTGTCAATGCGGTTGGTGTTTTTGATGTGTCCCACATGGGCGAAATTTGGGTGAAAGGCCCGAATGCCAAATCTTTGGTTCAACGGCTTACGACCAATGATGTTTTCGTTTTACCGGTCGGAAAGGCGCAATATACTTGCTTCCCCAACGAAAACGGCGGAATTATAGACGATTTATTGGTGTATCATTACGAGCCGGAAAAATATATGTTGGTTGTCAATGCTTCAAATATTGAAAAGGACTGGAATTGGTGCGTAAAAAATAATACGATGAGAGCAGAGTTGGAAAACGCTTCCGACCACATTGCTCAATTAGCCGTTCAAGGCCCTTTAGCATTGAAAACGCTTCAAAAGCTAACAGATATTGACTTAACAACTATTCCTTATTATTCATTTGTAACCGGAAGATTAGCCGGAGTTGATAGCGTAATTATTTCAAACACAGGATATACCGGTTGCGGTGGATTTGAATTGTATTTTTATCTGCAATATGGAGTCAAAATTTGGAATGCTATTTTCGAAGCCGGCGCTGAATTTGGAATTAGACCTGCAGGTTTGGGCGCCCGCGATACTTTGCGATTGGAAGCCGGATTCCCTTTGTACGGCAACGAATTGGATGATACGACTTCACCGTTGCAGGCCGGGTTAAGCTGGATTACCAAGTTTGTCGAAGGTAACGATTTTATTGCACGTCCGATATTGGAAGCCGAAAAAGCAAACGGAGTATCGCGCAAACTGATTGGTTTTGAAATGGTTGAAAAAGGTATTGCCCGCCACAGTTACGAAATTGTAAATGTAGCCGGAGAAATCATCGGAAATGTTACGTCGGGATCTATTTCTCCGGCTACCAAAAAAGCGATTGGAATGGGTTATGTCAAACCGGAATATGCGGCTTTATCAACAAATATTTATATTCGTATCCGCAATAAAGACATTGAAGCTGTGGTTGTAAAACCGCCATTCAGAGCAAAATAAATTTATTCTGTTTTTTCTTGTTTGGGTTTTGAGGCGTTTGTGACGTCTTGTATATCTTGCGGAGTAAATTTACCCAGCATACGAATTAAAGTGCAATCATCTTCCTGATTCACTACCATTATGAGCGATGTAAAAAAGTTACCGTCTTTTTTACCATAAAAAACGACATCATCTTTTTTATCTTTTACTCTCATCAAAATAATGTAATCCTTACCGCTACCATTGCCGTTGAAATACTCTTTCGTTTCTTTAATCATCATTTTTTTTGTATCGACATCCTTGGAAGTAAAGATATCAATTTGATCCAATTTATTAACAATGTCCTTTACATCAACTCCATTCATATTCACAGAGCCTGTCTTCGGCATCATATCCAGCATCGACTTGGTAATAGTTACTTGCGTAACATTATCATTCCCATCAAGTTTACTGAATAAAGCAGATAACTTTTCTTGAGCAAAACTTGTTTGTGCTAATACCAAACACAATACAATCATTAAATAATTTTGTTTCATCTTTTTAAAGTTTTAAATGTTTTATCTATAGTTTTATTTGTTTTTTCAATTTGATCGGAAACCATTGCCAATTGAGATAAGCCCTTATTAAAATTTACAGAAACAAGAATCAAAGCTTTTTCAGCTTCCCGATAAGCTACTTCCGGGTCAGTAATAGTCGCGGTTTGAGAAGTATTTGAAATTCCTGTTTTATTTAATGGATGAATATATAATCCAACCGAAATTAAAAAGACAATGCTTGCAGCAAAACTTGCAAGCCACGAACGAATATATATCGTTTTTTGTTTCGATCGCCATTCTTCTGCACAGGACCGGTCGATTAATCGTTCCAATTTTGATTCTAAACCGGATGGAACATCTATTTCATTCAAAAAATCATCTGTTTTCATATTTTTCCCAATTTTTATAAAGTTCTTTAATTTTTTTTCTGGCTCTTGAAACGAGCACTTTTATGTTTCCTCTTGTTAATCCGGTAATTTCTTCAATCTCCTCGTCCGAAAGGTTATCCCAGATTTTCAACCGAATCACTTGTTGTTGCTGTACCGGTAATTGTCTCATAATAAACCTGATGTGGCTTAATTCATCTCGGTTCTCAATTTGAGCAAGCAATGAATCAATTGCCGGCACAATTACTCCTTCTATTGAATTTATCTCCGGTTTGACTTTCTTGAGATAATCCAAACAATTGTTTTTCAACAAGGTTACCGCAAAACTTTCCGGATTAATGATGGATTCCCAATCATTGCGTTTCTGCCAAAGTTTGATATAGGTTTCTTGTACTATATCTTCCGAATCTTGCTGATTCTCAAGGAATTTATAAGCTACCCGATATAATTTTTTATGATATGGAAGAAAAATTTTCTTGAAAATTTCAGCATGCATTACAAAAAACCATTTTATAATTAAGACGAATTATATTAGAAAAGGTAACAAAGTTTACAAAAACCTATTCATTCTCTCAATCAAATCCATCATCTCCCCATCATAAACAAAGGTTTCGATATCAATGACTCCCAAATCTATAAACAAACGTCTTACCTCATCTATTTCAACGTTGGTTTTGGCGGCAACCCGTTTGTAGAATTCATAATCAAGGGGTTCGTTGAAGATGTCTATGCCGTATTTCCGTTTCAGTTCGTCGCCCCAATAGATTTGTTTTTTCAGGATTAAATCGGCGTTATTGTTTTTTTGAAGATAAAGTCCTGCGATAGAGCGGACAAATTCAAACATCCTGTTGACCGGCGGCTTTATTACCGGAATGGCTTTTTGCTTCCGTCTCGCTGTGAAAAACATAAACACGCCTATACAAATCAAAGTAATGTAAAATGCCCATTTCAACGGCCGTTCGCTCAGAAGCGCCCTGAATATAGAACGG
>Ga0209629_10001552_pt1 | contig 14733 bp, 10 predicted proteins | sample TergutCu122P5_FD_187286 | JGI IMG/M metagenome (GOLD analysis project Ga0209629, IMG submission 187286) | Cubitermes ugandensis P5 segment gut microbial communities from Kakamega Forest, Kenya - Cu122 P5 (SPAdes) (version 2) | ecosystem: Host-associated > Arthropoda: Insects > Digestive system...
AGCGCATCGCGGGCGACAAGCAGCAGATCGCCATCGGCGCGACGGCGCTGGGCGTAGGCGTTATCGGCGGCGCGGTCGGAAACCTGCTGATAAATAAAAACGCCCCAAAGGAAAATAGCAAAAATATTTTGGCCGAAGCGCAAAATCTGACCGGAACCGGATCAAAAACCGACCTGACGAGCATTGCGGGCAAGGCCAAAGATCTCGCAACGGCGGCGGGGCTTCCGCCGGGCGCGGCCGCAAGCAACAATTCGTCCGCGGCCGGCGCGGGGACGGGCGGATCATTCGTCGCCGAAGACACCGTTCCATCCGGGGCCGCGCTTTCCGCCGGCGGTTGCGCAAGCAAAACCGATTTTTCGGGCAAGCAGAATGAGTCTTGCAGCAAGATTAATCAGGCCTATGCGCAGAACTATTTTGATACGGGGCGGACAACCCTGCCGCGGGGCGCGGTTACCTGCGCGGATGAATTTTGGCGGATAAGCGCAAACATGACGGCCGCGTGCTGCACCTATGCGGACAATGATATGGTTGATGCCGGCAATCGCGGCAAATCATTCTGGCAGGAATTCAACTGTGATTTGGCGGCGGGCGGATCGTCCGGAATCCCGGCGAGCGGGGCGGGTCAAGACAGCGGCGTCCAGGCGCAAAGGCAGGCATGTTTTTATAATCCGAATTCCGACGAAAAGGCAAAAATTGAAAGATTCAAAACTGCCTGCGCCGCGGCCCGCGGTCAGTATGAATTGTCCATGGAAGACGACGGGACCCAATACATTATGGTAATGCACAGATGTTTTGTTTCAAAAAATAAAAACGAGTTTTGCAGCAATGCCCCATCGCTGGCCGAATTCAAAGGTCTCACAACCGAAATAGATGGGTTGGACGGTTCGGTCAAAAGCGGGTGCATGCTGACCATGCCTTGGCGCGCGGCCGATGCCAGTGGCACAGTTGTGAATCATGCCAACCATGCAGAGCTTTTGAACAAGTGCCTCGGCACGTCCGGGGGCGGCAAGACCGTCGTTAATCCGCCGGCTGCGCAAGATGAAACAAAATCGCCCGCATCTCCGACAAATAACCCGCCACCCGCCGCCAAAGCAACCGCGGTAGGCGAGAGCGAGGAGCCGACCGATGATAAATTTTCCGCCGGCGGTTGCTCTAATAATAAAGATGATTATTCGGGCACGCAGAATGAGTCTTGCAAAAAGATTGATCGGATCTATGCGCAGAATTATTTTATTAAGTGGCAGACAGCCCTGCCGCAGGATGGGTCCGTTACATGCAAGGATGAATTTTGGCCGACAAGCGCAAACACGACGGCCGTGTGCTGCACCTATCGCGGCAAATCATTCTGGCAGGAATTTCACTGTGATTTTGCGGCGAAAATGTCTAATTGGTCGGGAACGCCAGAACCGACTCCCGAATCCAAGGCGCCTGCCTCGGCCGCTAACTGCCAAATGCAAACATTCGCCGTGCCCGACCAGGTCGGGGATTTTGACAGTTGTGAAAAGAAATGCGACGATTTGGCGAAAGGACAAAACTGTCTGTCCGGAAATTTCAGATTTGACCGGAACAATTGCGTCTGCAATCCCACGCCGCCGGTTACCCCCACGCCGGTGCCAGTCAACCCCACGGTGACGACTAATATCAGAGCGGCAACTCCACCGGCCGCTAAATTTGACTATACAGAACTAAAAAATCATATAATCGGGCACGAGGGCAAGCGGATGAAAGTATATCTGGATCTCAAATACATTCCGACAATCGGGTATGGGTTTAATGTCAGTCTGGAGCCTAACTTCTCCCAGCTGGATTATTATGTTGACGGCACGGGGCGCGCACTTACCGCGGCCCAGAAAAGCGAATTTTATGCCCTTGTAAAACAATTTGCGGACAAGGCCAAGGCGGATTGCGATAAAAACAAAGTGTGCCGTGTGGACACTAATACGATAACCGATCCCAGCCTGAAACTTTCCGACGGAACGCCGGTCGCGAATATTTCCACGACCCAGGCAAGTGCGGATAAGTATTTCAATAACATGATGGCGTCTATTTACAGTGATCTGAATAATAAATTCGGGTGCTTTAATAATTTCCCGACGGGTCCAAAGAACGCGTTGATTGACATGCAATACAGCCTGGGCGGCGCGGGCCTCGGCAAAAAAACCGAACTGGTTGCGGCGGTCAATAGACTGGATTGGAACGCCGCGGCGCAAAATGTTGCCACTACGGACAGCGCCGCCAGAAACGACTGGCGCAGAAATCAATTTCTATTGGGCGTGGGTCAGGAGTCCGTTTGCTAAGGCGCGACTTTAATGGATGACGACCGCCGCCCACAGATACGCCGCCAGCAATGTCAGATAAAGCGCGCCGGTCGCGCGCGACAGCCGCCGGTGATACAGCAGGTTGAAATACAACAGCGCCGCGGCCCCCAGCATCACCCATATGTCAAAATTCGCCAAACGCGCCGGCACGGGCAGGTCGGCCACTATCGCGCCGAACGCCACGACCAGGACGATGTTCATCAGATTGCTGCCTATTATGTTTCCTATCGCGATTTCCGGGCGGACGCGAATCGCCGCGATGACGGTCACCAGCAATTCCGGCACGGCGGTGCCCGGCGCGACGATCAGTATTCCGGCCATTGTCTGGCTGAGATTATTCGCTTTGCTGATTTTTTCCAGGGCGTTCATAAAAATCTCGCTGCACGCGTATAATGCGGCGACGCCGGCCAGAATCATCAGCAGTATGGTCATCAGGCGCTTTGTTCCGTCCGCGGTCGCGAATCGGAAAATTCTGGCCTCCCACGCTTTTTCCGGGGCGCGCGCCGCGGGTTTTGCAGGTTTTCGTTTATCGGACAGCGCGCGTTTCTTGCTATGATCGCGCATCCATTCCCATATGAAATACGCCGCAAGAATAAGCAGCAGCATGACGCCGTCCGTTTGCGTAATCGGCGCGGTCCAGACCATGACAGCGAAAACGACTGATGCCAGCCCCAGAAAAAACAAATCGCCCAGATGCTTTTTTCCGGACAAAACAATAGGGCGCAGAATCGCGCCCAGTCCCAGAATTCCCAAAATATTTATGATGTTTGATCCTATGTTGTTGCTGACCACCAGCGCGCCGAGATCCCGCGTGCCGGAAATCAGCGACACCATCAGTTCGGGCAGGCTGGTCCCTATGCCGATTATTATAACGGACACCACGAATTCGGAAACGCGCATCCGCCGCGCGAACGCGACGCATCCGCGCACCAGCCAGTTCGCGCCCGCCAGCATTCCCAACAGCCCAATAGACAGATACACCCATTGCATATCGCGATATTAACGAAACGGAACGGGCCGGGGAATAGGAATGAAAGTGGTGGATGGTGCTGGTGGATGGTGCTGGTGGTTGGTGACTCGTGCTGGTGGTTGGTAATTGGGAAATAGGAACAATTGCCGATTATATACAAATACTTGTTACCAGCCACCAGCACCAGTCACCAGCACCAACCACCTTTTTTATTTTTCCCTTTACACTGTCAAAGCTAATTTGTTATAATTTCCTGGTAAGAGAGAAGATGTTAAAAAAATTCCGAATTTTCGCCGTTTGTTCCTTGCTGTTCGCCCTGTGCGGCGCGGCGCATGCGGCCACGGACTTTCGGGTCGCGGCCCAGTTGCTGTCCGCGGCTAAGGCCGGCGATGTAAAGTATGTAGAGATATTGATAAACGCCGGCGCCGACGTGAACTATGTTGACGACACGGGACTGTCCATTGTTTGCACCGCTCTGATGAACAACGACCTGCGCGCGGCCCAGATATTGCAGATTTACGGCGCCGACGCCAGCAAGTGCGACCAGCAGATAAAACGATACAACCAGAAATTGCCCAAAGAAAATTCAGGGGGCCTGTTCGGCGGCCTGTCCAACGCGCAGTATATCGCTTTGGCCGCCGGTGGGGCGGCCATTGTCGCAGGTGGCATCATACTGCTGACAAATGTCCTGGGCGGCGGGCGCGGCGGGAACAATAACGTTGGCGCCGGCGGAAACCGTCCGGACGGCGGCGGCACGCCCCCGCCCACCGGCGGCGCCAACGCGTGGAGCCTGGGCAAATTGCCAATCGGGCCGTCGCCGGATTACAATTTGGACTTTTGGTCGGGCGCGCCGGACAACAATCCCGCAGATGTCCGGGTGAAAGATTTTGCCTTTTTCAATTCCGCAACCAATGTCAGCGGGACGACGGGCGTCCAGAATTATCTGCTGCTGATGCGCGGCTATTCGCCGCTGGCCCGCGGATACATGGGCATGCGGACGCTGCGCTATGCGGACAAGGGCCCGTTCCCGCTGAACAATATTTCTTACAACAGCCGGGTTGCCGGCGGGGGAAAGCCCATTGCCGCCGCGCTGATTACCGCGAATGGAATTAATCCGACGGGATCCGCGACGGACGGATGGATGGTCTGGGCGGAATGCAACGGCGTTATCGGCGCGTCATCCGGCTGCATCAGCGCGCTCGCCAATTCCGGCACGGTATCGCGCAAGTATTACAACAACACGATTACGAAAAACGGCGACAATCTGGCCGCGTGGACCTGGGCGGAAGACGCCAGCTTTGATTTGTCCGGTTTTGGGACCGTATTCAATGCGTCCGCGACGGACCAGGAATCAATGCTGGCGAAAATTATCGCCGGCTGGTATGCCGACGGGCGCGTCAACGGCGATTTTCTGGGATTCATGCCGAACGGCCAGCTGATAGTATACCGCACCGGCGGCGGCCTGGACAACCTGGGCAACACTATTGATATTTTTAATTACAAGGCCATGTATATGGCGCGTCAGATTTCTGACGTAATCGCCAACGCGTCCTTGGCGCCGTCAATGCGCGGCATCGGCACGGCGACGATTTCGGACGCGCTGACGCTGTCGCCCAGCTCTACGTCGGCGTTCCTGACGCTGGTGGACACCTATTACAACACGAACACGGCCGATGACGCGACCGAACTTAAGCCCAGCGGATACGCCCATCTGCTGCTGGGCGGGATGAGCGGACTGTATTCGCCCATGCTGATTTTCTCAACCGGCGAATATCAGATACTGACCGGCCCGGGCGGATTGAACGCCCATGTCTTAGAGGCTACGTTTGAAAACGCCGCGCCGATATATTACGCGAACCTGAATCATTTGTTTATGTCGGTGGTCGCGGTCCAGCTGAACGGCAGCGGAACGTCCCAGGCAACGTCTGTCACCGGATTTGATTCCAATACGAACAAATTCGGCCTGGCCGGATGGACGGATAATAACGGCACTCCGGCGGATCCCACGGACGACATTCATTACGGCGCGCGCGCATGCGGCCAGGCGGGCAAGGGAACGGCGACGATTGACCCATGGTGCTTTGCGGCGGCGGGCCAGACGGGGGAACAGGCGGTGGCGGCGGCGGCGGGCGCCGTGGGCGCGTTGGAAAGCGCGTTTTCGTATATGAAGACGGACGAGATATTCACATTGATGGCGCTGACCGCGGACGGGCCATTCCTGGGCACATTGGGGGGCAACGCGGTGACGAAAGACAGTCTGACCGCTTATTTGCAAGGGATTTATTTTCTGCCGCCGGAATATCAGTTCCGCGTTGATTCCGGCGAAGATTATTTGTCCGTGTTTGCCGAGGTTTTCGGATACGGCCTGATTAACCTGGAACGCGCGACCACCCCGGGCACGCAGGTATACTATTACACAAATAACAAGATAGGCCGGCCCGGCGGCGGCAACAACGCCTATTGGCGGTCGTCATCGTCGTCCGCGTTGTTTTCCAGCACGGCCTTGTCGTTGTCCGGCGCGTTCGGTTCGCGCGCGGCCAGCATAAGCGTTCCGGTGTTTGATGTTCTGGAAAGCTCGGACGGGTCGCTTTCCATTCCGCGCATATTTGAAAATACTTTTTCTTTGAATTCGGGCCGCCGCGGAATGTATATGGGCGACGTCCTGGGCGATTTCAAAACAACATCCGACACCGGCGGACAAAAAAATGCGGACGGCCTCAGCTTTAACATGTCCTTCTCTGACTCTGTCCGGGCGGCGGACAATATGGGCGGGCTGGACGAATTGTCTTTCGGCATGGTTCGGGGCGATTATAAATTCGGCGCGAAATACCAGCGGCACTTTTCCGATTCGGAAAATATGATTCTGCGCGGCGATACTTCCAATCCCATCCTCGCGCTGTCCAGCAATGTGATCACCAGCAATGCCGACGTATCGTTCGGCCGCTGGTCATTCGGTGCGCGCGCGTTTTCTGGCGCAATTACGGACGAGTCGTTATTGGAAAACGATCCGACCATATCAAATATGTATGTCCCGATGCGATTAGGCACGGCGTCCGGCGCGGAATCTGCGATTGGATTCGCCGCGAAAAAATTTGGGTTCGCAACATCGGTCGGCATGATGCATGAAAGCGATACGATACTCGGCGCGTATTCCGACGGCATGCTGAATATGGGCGGCGGCGACACGGTGTATCTGGATAATGCGGCGTCTTACCGCCCGAATGATTATCTGCGGTTCATGGCGCGCGCGACGGTGGCGCGGACGACCGCGAATCCGACCGCGAACGGATTTATCTCGGGATTGTCGGCGATTGATTCTGACGCGTTCTCGGTCGGCGCGGATGTCGGACCGTTCTCGTTTATGGTCTCGCGGCCGTTGGCGGTAATCGGCGGCAGCATGCAGTATACCACGGCGGACCTGCGCCTGGTGGATGCAGACAACGGATATGCGCTGGACGCGACCCCATACACCGTTAACCTGAACCTGCGGCCCGACGCGCGCGAAACGCGGGTAGAGGCGGCATACCGGACGAAGCTCGGCACATTCACGGACGGCGCCCTGGGATTCATCTATCGCGTGAACCCAAACAATACGAACCAGTTCGGAAACGAAACGATATTAATGATGAAGCTGAGTCATAAGTTGGGGATATAAAAAATAGGAATATAAAAAACGCGCCCCCCTGGGCGCGTTTTTTAATTATCAATTATTTTTCTTTTGCGATCGCGGCGTAATATGCGGTCATTTGTTCTGTATACAATTGCACAATGCTGTTGGCGACATCCGGCGATAACGGAAATGTTTTGCCGTGGAATCGGAATTCCGGCTGTTTTTTTGTTTCCGGCTTATAAAAAACAAAATCTCCGCCACCGCTTTTGTTGTGAAAAACCTTTTCAACATCCTTTTCACCGTTAAATAATCCGGCGTGATGTTCCGAATGTTCCAATAGAATCGTTATCGGATCGGAATACATGCCGGTGCCGCCGTCGTTTTCTTTGGAAATTTGCGTCAAGAAAGCTTGGATGGTTTGATACGGTTTGCTTTTTATGATTTCCATGATAAGTCTCCTTTTAATTTATTATACCATAAAGAAGCCGAAACGGAACTTTTATTTCGCAACGATAACCATCGCGGGGCGGAGCACCGTGTCGCCGAACATGTATCCCGATTGCAATTCCTGGGTGATAATATTGGGGGCGACGGGCCGCCCATCCGCGCCGATCGCGCTTTCCGTGGACACCGCATTATGAAACTGGGGGTTCAGTGGCTGTCCGACGGTTTCGGTACGGACGATTCCGTTCTTGGCCAACGCGCCGGTCGCGGCGCGCGCCATCGCGATGATGTTTTCGTCCCCCGGCTCGTGAACCAGTCCCGCGTCAATCGCGTCAATCAGCCCCAGAAAGTTTTCCGCAACCGCCATTGCCCGCGCGCGCGCTATATTTTCGGCATCGCGTCCCGCGCGGCGTTTGGTGTTCTCGGTCTCCGCCACGGCGCGCAGGTATTTGTCGGACATCGCGGTCAATTCCGCGCGCAGCGTATCCAGTTCGGCTTGCGCGTTCGCGACGTCTGTGTTTTCCGCCAAGGTTTCTTTGTTTTCTTCCATGATTTTTCCAGTTTTCGGATATCGTAGGGGCAAATAATTATTTGCCCCTACAAAATATCGTTTTATTCCACTGCCATTATTGTAGGGACAAAGTCTTCGGGTTTCAAGGAGGCCCCGCCGACCAATATCCCGTCAACATTCGGCGTCGCCGTGATTTCCGCCGCGTTTGCCCCCTTTGCGCTGCCGCCGTATAAAATCGGCACGCCGCCGAGGTTCATGGATTCCAGTATTTCCGCAATATGCGCGTGCATGTCGCGTATGTCGTCCGTTGTGGCGCGCACGTTGTCGGTTGCCATGACGACGCCCGTGCTGATGGCCCACAGCGGCTCGTATGCGATGATAACGGAACGGCGGTTTGGGGCGGATTGCGCGTCGGGAACGCTTTCCCGCAGTTGCTTTTCAACAAATTCCTTTGCGCGGCCCGACATCCTGACTTCGCGCGAATCGCCGACGCAGATTATGGGTATCAGTTCATGTTGAAGCGCTTTGGCCGCCTTGGCCGCCACGATTTCGTTGGTTTCCGCATGATTCTGGCGGCGGTCGCTGTGCCCGACGATTACGTATTTCGCGCCCGTTTCTGCAATCATCGCGGCCGATATTTCACCGGTGTATGTGCCGGATTCATGCATGCTGACATCTTGGGCGCCCGTTGCCGTATGCGTGTTCTTTGCCGCGGCCAATAATGTGAAAGGCGGGCAGATTATAACCTTGTTTTCTGTTTTGACCACGGCCAGCGCGGCCAGCATTTTATCCAGCGATTCGGCCGTGCCATTCATTTTCCAGTTCCCTGCGATAATCTTCATAAAAACCTCCGGTTTTTTAGTCGCTAGTCGCTAGTCGGTAGTCGGTAGAAGAAATGCACTTTTCTACCGACTACCGACTAATGACTACCGACCGTTTTCTATTTTCCCCTTGCGAATGCCGGGAATTACGTGTAAAGTCTAGCATTATTGAAATCAAAAATAAACAAGAATATTTTAATAGCGAGGGTATTTTAATGTTGGCACAACTGCGGAACTCGTCGGAAAAGCCATGGGCAAAGGTTCTGATGGGCATTCTTATCTTTTCTTTCGTCGGATGGGGCGTTGCGAACTGGATTTTCGGGGAATCGTCCGTTGACGATTCCGTCGCGCGGGTCGGTGGCACGCCTATAAAAATGGCGGCTTTTGAGCATGAAAAGGGCATCCAGCTGAACGCCATGACGCGCGACCAGCAGAAACAGATTTACACCGACCGCGCGGCCCTGGCGCAGTTTTACCAACAGCTGCTATCCCGGTTGTCGTCCCAGATAATGCTGGAAAAACGCGCCGAAGACCTGGGGTTCGCGGTCACGACCGGCACGGTTGCGGACGCCATACATCAAACGCCCGCGTTCCAAGACAACGGCCGGTTCAGTTTGGAGAAATTTGACGGCCTGCTGGCGGCCAGCGGCATGACCGAGGATTATTTCGCCGAATCGGTCCGCCGCCAGATTTTGCGCGGGATGGTGCTGATGGGCATTGTGGATTCCGCCGCCGCGCCGGATTTTGCCGCAACCGCAATGCATGACGCGCGGCATGCGATCCGCAATATTGAATACGCGACGGTGAAATACAGCGATTTCAAGGCGGACGGCAATCCGACCGACGACCAGCTGCGCGATGTTTATGCCAAGAATCCGAAAATGCTGCCGGAATACCGCACTGTGTCCTATGTCCTGGTGCCGGTAAAGAATATGGCGGAACCGGACCTGTACGATTCCGGATATACGGCGGCGCAAAAGTTAGAAGACACAATCGTTTCCGGCGACACGTTGTCGGCCGCGGCGAAAAAAACGAATGCAAAGTATGTGAATCTGGGCGCGATTTCGGCGGACAAGCGCGACAAATCCGGCGCGACCGTCGCCGACCCGATCTTGACCGACGCGCGTGTGGCGCAGATATTCGGGATGGAGCAGGGGCTGGAAAGCGAAATTACAGAAACCAAATTGGGCTTTGCCATATTCCGCGTGGAACATGTGGATCCCGCGGCCGCGGTTCCGATGGATGCGATGCGGAACGAACTGACGGCCCAATGGCGTCGCGAGGAACAAAAAAAGCAGGCATATCTGCGCGCGAACGATTTGCTGACATCGTTTAACAAGAACAGCGATAAAAATCTTTTGCCCGGGGGCACCGCCGCAACCGTGACGCGGACAAACGGCGCGCCGCTGGACGTCTTGGTCGCCAGTTTTGCGAATCGGGTGGGGACGAATACGATTGTTCCGGGCGCGGATGCGTTTTATGTCTTGAGCGTTCGCTCTGAGACCGCGCCGAAACCGGACAAGGCGGCGCTGACCGCTGTCCGGCAGGAATCTGCGAACATGCTGTCGCGCGCGATGCTGGACGATTACAGCGCATTTCTTTCGCGCCAATACCCGCTGAAAATCAACCAAAAAATGTGGAAGAGAATGACCGGCACACAGTAAAAACTATCTCCCCTAACGCACTCCCCTAACGCAACAAAAAAGATATAAAATGCCAAGAGTTGACAAAATAAAAGTTTCGGGGGGGGGGGTACAAACAATATATTTATATTGTTCAGTCATCAAAGGAATTATCACATTGCAAAATCGGAATAACCGATAATCTTGAAAGACGGCTGTCGGAATATAATAACATCACCGGCACATCGCAAGAAAACATTTACGAATACCTATTCACCTGCGAAGTGAAAAATATGCGGCAGGTGGAAAATGATATAAAAGCCAATTTCCCACAACTGCGCGATACCCCGAATAAAGAGGTGTATTTTTATAATTCTGCCCTCTTTGATGGCTATGTTGATTTTATAAAATCCCACAGTTTGTTTATCAGGCAGGTTTTTATAAAACCCGATATCAAAAAGCGAGTTATAAAAATCGTTAAAAAAACGACGCCGTCATTGCAAGAACGGGACATAACGTGGAAAGATCTTATGCAAAAGGCACGGAAAACAAAAAATGATGAGTTTTATACGAGATATGAGGATATTGAAAAAGAAATAAAAATGTATTCCACCGACACATGGCGCAATAAGGTCGTTTTCTGCAACTGTGACGATGCAGTCGGCGACATCCCACGAAATGGGAATAACACATCTGCATTTGCGTTATACTTTATACAGAACTTTATGCAACTTGGACTGAAAAAATTAATTTGCACTCATTATAGTGGTGGTATAAACCTATTCAACGCCAAGGGCAAAGGATATATATTTACAAAAGATGGGTTTCAAGAAATAAAGAGTGAACCGGATAACTATACAGGAAGTTTTGATGATCCGCTGTCAATAAAAATTCTTAATGAAGATGCGGAAATAGTCTGCACGAATCCTCCATTTTCGCGTGCGATAGATTATTGGAAACTTACCATAGAAAGCGGCAAAAAGTTTTTAATTATATCCAACTATACAAATACAATAAATACAGCGTACATTCCTTACTTTATGAATACGAAAGTTTGGGCGGGGCATAGCCGCGTTCGTTGGTATTTGAATCCAAAGAAAGAGTTGGTGACGGCAGCGGGGCATTGGTTCACTAACCTACCTGTAATAAATCGCCCGAAAGGCAAATGCCTAAAAATTATTTCACTGGCGGACATACCAGAAAAATATAAAAAATATGACGATGCGGAAACATTATTGGTTGATAACGGATATATTCCAAGCGATTACGAAAAGCCATTTGCTGTATCTGCAAACCCTATTTTAGATGGATTACTGGAACGGGGCTACAAAATAGTGCAGGATAAACAATATATTCCGTATATTGCTGGCGGTAAAAAATTTGCAAGAGTATTAGTGCAAAAAATATAGGGCGGTTCCCCGCCCTTTTTAGTATATAAATTTCATTTTTTATGCGGCTTTCTTTTTCTTGGACATCATTTCAACCGGCGGCTTTTTGCCCCCGACAACATCCGCGTCTATGACGATTTCGGACAGGTCCGGTTTATCCGGCGCGTCAAACATCGGTTGCAGCAATATTTTTTCCAGGATAGAGCGCAATCCGCGCGCGCCTGTTTTGCGGGCCAACGCCCGTTCCGCAATCGCGGAGAGAGCGTCGGGGGTCAGGTTCAGCTTTATCCCCTCCATCTCAAACATCGCCTGGTACTGTTTTACAATCGCGTTTTTCGGCTTGGTCAAGATTTGAACCAGGGCGTCCGCATCCAGCTCGCTCAGGGTTGTGATGATGGGCAACCGTCCCGTCAATTCCGGAATGATTCCGAATTTCACCAGATCCGTCGGCTGAACATCGGACAGGGCCGTTTTCTCCAAACGGTCTTGTTTGGACGCGACCCGCGCACCAAAGCCGATACCCGCGCGTTCGTTGATTCTGTTCGCGATGATTTTTTGCAGTCCGTCAAACGCCCCGCCGCAGATAAACAAAATTCCCGCGGTATTGATTTGCATCGTCGCCTCTTGCGGATGCTTTCGCCCCGCGCCGGGCGATACGTTGGCGACAGTGCCCTCTATCAATTTCAGCAAAGCCTGCTGCACGCCTTCGCCGGACACATCGCGCGTCAGCGACGGATTTTCGGATTTGCGCGCGATTTTATCAATCTCGTCAATGTAAACGATTCCTTTCTGCGCGCGCTCCAAATCAAAATTCGCGTTTTGGACCAGACGCGCCAGGACGCTTTCAACGTCTTCGCCGACGTATCCCGCCTCTGTCAGGGTTGTCGCGTCTGCAATCGCGAACGGAACGTTCAGTATGCGCGCGAGAGTTTGCGCGAATAATGTTTTCCCGGTTCCGGTCGGCCCGATCATCAAGATATTTGATTTTTGAATTTCCACGCTGCTGCGCAACCCGGCGCTGGCGCGTTTATAGTGATTGTATACGGCGACCGCCAATGTGCGCTTTGCCTCATCCTGGCCGATAATATATTCATCCAGGATTTTGTATATTTTGGACGGGGTCGGCAAATCGGCGGCATTGCTGGTGATTTTGTGCCGCTCGTCATCCGCCATTATGTCGTTGCACAGCTTTATGCATTCGTCGCAAATGCATACGTTTTGGCCGGAAACCAGGCGTTTGACCTCGTTCACAGACTTGCCGCAAAAGCTGCATATCTGCTGCGCCACCGTCGGCGCAGAGTCGTTGGAATTGTTTGTTTTATCTTTATCGGACATGATATCGTAAGGCGTGAGACGTAAGGCGTAAGGCGCAAAACGGCACACTTCCTCTCCCTATTTTATTGTTTTTAACAGCCCGTTCATCATCATTTTTATTCTTTCAATATCATTCAGAATATCGGTTGAGTCGTTTTCAGAAATAAAACCTATATCTTCCGATATTCGTACTTGTGCCCGTAATTCAACAAGGGAACCGCGGGCATTACCAATAAACTGTCTTTGTTCTCCATCGGTTATTCTTGCACCACCTTCTGATAAATTGGAAACTATTGATACGGCTGCGCGCCGCATTTGTGAAACTAACCCAAATTTTTCATTATCAGGATATGTTGCGGTAACCTTATATACTTTAAGTACTAGCGGGTATGCTAATTTATAAACATCCAAATCTTCCATTACCGTCATATCGCGCTCCTCTCGCCTTACGCCTCACGCTTTACGCCTTACGAGCCAAAACTTCGTCAATCAAGCCGAAATCCTTCGCCTCGGTCGCGCTCATCCAATTGTCGCGCTCCATCGCGTCATGCAGCTGCTTTTCGGTCTTGCCGGTAAATTCCGCCAGCATGCGCGCGGATTCCTTTTTCATCTTGGCGAATTCCGCGACCTGGATTTCTATATCCGTAACCTGGCCCTGGGTTCCGCCGTGTGGCTGGTGTATCATTACGCGCGAATGGGGCAGGGCGAATCTTTTTCCTTTCTCGCCGGCGGCCAGCAATACCGATCCCATGCTGGCGACCATGCCGATGCCGATTGTGGAAACATGGGGCTTTATATATTGCATGGTGTCCAGAATCGCGCGGCCGGCGTCAACATCGCCGCCGGGCGATTGGATGTAAAGCTGGATATCCGCATTCGGATTTTCGGATTCCAAGAACAGCAGCTGGGCGATGACAACGTTCGCCATTTCCGGCTCTATATCGCCGCGCAGCATGACGATGCGGTCGCGCAACAGGCGGGAATATATGTCAAAGCTGCGCTCGCCGCGTCCGCTTTCTTCTATAACCATTGGAATAAGAGACATTAATGCATCCTTTTGTAGCAAGGTTTATTGTATCATCAAAAAAACCGATTCGCTAATTTATATAGGAATTTTGGGGGCGATTTCAAGTCGGGATGAAATCATATATCCAGCAGCTTGTTCAAGTATTCGTCCGCGTCAAACGGGCGCAGGTCGCCGATTTTTTCGCCGTATCCGATCGCGACAACGGGCAGGGGCGCTTTATTTTCGGCGGCGTAAGTGACCAGAAATCCGCCCTTGCTGGTGGAATCCATCTTGGTGACAATCAGTCCGGTCAAGGGCGCGATTTTATGAAAATGATCTATCTGCGCGGCGGCGTTTTTGCCGGTTGTGGCATCCAGGACCAGCCATGTTTCATGCGGCGCGTCCGCATCCAGTTTCTTTATGACCCGCGTGATTTTCGCCAACTCGTCCATCAGGTCCGTCCGGTTGTGCAGCCGTCCGGCGGTATCCAGAATCACGATGTCGCCGCCGTTTTCGCGCGCGTATTCCACCGCGCGATACGCAACCGTCGCGGGGTCGCAACTACCCCCGCCGCGGGGGCTATCGCGATTTTGCGCCGCCCCCGCCCTTGCGGCGGGGGGCGTCCCGGCGGATGCAGAAGCATCCGACGGACGGGGGGGGGGTTCATCAGTCAAATCACCCATTCCCAATTGCGCGGGAATGACAATTTGGTTTGGATTATTTGATTCG
>Ga0209629_10001553_pt1 | contig 14732 bp, 11 predicted proteins | sample TergutCu122P5_FD_187286 | JGI IMG/M metagenome (GOLD analysis project Ga0209629, IMG submission 187286) | Cubitermes ugandensis P5 segment gut microbial communities from Kakamega Forest, Kenya - Cu122 P5 (SPAdes) (version 2) | ecosystem: Host-associated > Arthropoda: Insects > Digestive system...
GTGGAGGTTGTGGCTTCACTCTCTCAAGGTCGCACAGCTGCTGCGCAGTGCGGCTTGTTTACACACAAATCAGTCCCGGTCATATTTGAACCACCTTGTACTTGTACCTCTTCACATTAACATATTTTGATGTGGTAAACTTGGAAACTTAGAAAACTATTGTTGTTGTAAATCCTGAAGAATTTATTTTAAGAATCTCAAGTTTTTTACCATTTCATCAGGATAAAATCTTAGGTTGATTTGCTTCTGACGAGCCCTGTGTTGAATCTCGCCTTGATCCATTGCTGGGCTTATTTTTATTGTATCAAAGAACAGTGGGTTTGTAACAGTGTTTCCACCTTCCTGAACACCTGAAATATACATAATAGGACGCATTAATGAATGTGTGTGGTGAAGTATCTGACCCAAATTTTAGAAAAACCTGATCAGCAACTGCTATACTGACTGAAGTTTCTCTTTGTTTCCTTGGTGTTCCAAGGCAAATGTTATGTTCCTTCAGATTCATTGTACGTAACGATTCCATCATATAATGTTAGAAGTTATTTCACACAGCAGTTGGTATAGCATTTTGCAATAATTGAATAACTAACATGTCAAACAAACTTACTCCATGGTAGATGTTACTTGAGAAGTTGACATTAATTCAGCTGATCAGAAAATTAGTGTTATAAGGAACATGATTGTTCATCACAGGATTGAATGTGGTGTGATACGGGATCATTTATGTGTACAAAAGTATCACACAAAATATATTTCCAATGTGTTGGTAAGTACCGGCATAATGGTCATGATCTGGTTAATTGATTGCAGTGATATTTGAAAATTCCATTCATTCATTTATTTCCCATTCCATTGATCTTATACAGATGTGGAACTAGTCATGTATACATTTAGTTGGCTTTGAGGACTATAGTCTTTTGGGATGTTATGCTGTGTAGTACAGTGTAGTGTATTCTACTGGGGCTTACTGTCTCTTGAAAATGGAGGTGCTACATTCCTTCAGTATGTTGGGGAACATTAAATTACCCAATACACAGTGTAATGTCCCTGAAGTTCATAATTCTCTGTCTATTGCTGCAGTCACAAAATTCCAGAAATCAGCTAGTACACTGTTTGAAAATGTATGACTCATTTTAATATGATGACATTTTTATACCTGCACTCAACAGCAGAGCTGAGTTGTGGATCCTGGTTGCAATGTCCTTCAGTCCATGAGGACCATGATAGACAGCATACATAGCTGACATGTTAGCTAGCAGTGCCTGGGCTGTGCAGATGTTGCTGGTAGCCTTGTCTCGTCTGATGTGCTGTTCTCTGGTCTGCAAGGCCAGCCGGTATGCATCATGACCGCTTGCATCTCTGTATGTGAAGTGTATCATCACTGGTAACGTGATATTGAGAAGGTGAAATTACAGTGATTCTCGGGTTATGGACCGACACATTTTAACTTGGGTAGGTTATAATAGTGGTAAAGGTACAGTGAATAAAATAAACCAGAACACATTGAGCTAAGATGGGATTTGAACTGTATCTTCTGAATGTGATTCGGAAGCATTACTTCTTTGTTGCCTTACCCAGTAAGTAGAAATTTATATTGTCTTTGGTGCTAACTGCAGTGGGTTCATGAAGTTTTGATGCAGTTTAAAACTTAATAATAATGCTAGAAACAAGAAATTAAAAGAAACCATGAAAGTTTACCTGTCTTGGTAGAGAAGTTCACTTTGAAGCCTGTTCGTTACTCTGCACTCATCTCATTAGTATTTTGATTCTTGCTGCACTTGAATAATAACATCTGGTGTTACAAATGTGACAGTCCTGGTTCTCTGCTTCAAATTACTTTCTTCTTAAAATTTCATACTCTATATTTCTTGTTTTATGCAGTCACAAGAGTTAAAGTCTGGCAGAATAAGGTCAAAAAGTCAAGCTGCTGAGCTCCTGTTCCTCATCTTTCAGTCCATGACCTTGGGAATACTCATTCAGACCTTCACAAACAGTCTTTCCAGAGTGATGTTGGGGTCTGTCAAGCTGAGAGATTGCTGTATTGTCTTCAGCTTGTGATAACACATGAATTTTCAACATGTCCACAGATGGCTAAATGAAGGTTTTTGGAACAGAGGACTGCAAGATTAGGTTCATATCCATGGTCATCTCATTTTCTTCTCTTTTTTATCTATGGACTATGTGAAACAAATTCTGTCAAGTATAAAAGTCAGCAATTTGCACAACTTGAAGCAGAAAATTAGGAAATAATTGAGACAGTAGCTCCAGGTTTTCTCATTTCAGTCTGACAAAATTCTGAACACCAAATAGACATGTTTGAAGAACAAATGAAGCTCCGTTTCAGTTACAGAAGTACACTTTCACGGTTTCTGTTACACGTATGTTCATAGCACTACTATTAGAAAACAGTAAAACTTGAAAACCATGTTGTATCAGATGTACAATACAAAAGTGAGCATCATATACATACCGAGTGACTCCAATCATGCGGCCAGGCATGAGTCTAACTAGAGACTGCCTGCAAGCAAAGAAGCCAGCATGTGGACCACCATAGCCAAGAGGCACACCAAACCGCTGGCTGGTTCCCACAGAGATGTCCACATCAAACTCACTTGGAGGACGAAGCAGTGTGAGTGCTAGCAGGTCAGTAGCACAGCATACAAGAGTCTGCCAACAGACAGTTGTATTGTGTCTGATGGATTACAGTAAATGGTATGAAGCAAGCAGTGACAGTGAATTTTGTAACTTAGTGTATTTAAAAGAGAAGCCATTGAGAAAACGTTGCTACTTTGTCTTATCATAGTCCAAAATTTTATCCTTTATGTGATTTTCATATTAACCATTCCAGTGTCATAATCTGATAGACCCAGTTACCGTACTCTGCCGTGGTGTAAATAAACTGACAGAATATTCTTTCATTCACAGTTGTTAGTTTCAAAGTAAAAGGAAAAACAGAAGGGTGTCATTGCAATGATGATCATATTTAATCTCAGTTCTCTTTATGTAACATTGGTAGGATGGATGCAAGGCTTCTTCACATGTGTACAGCCCTCATGCACACCAAATGGAGTGTACAAAAACTAGAAAAGTGTAAGCAGCACTCATCCATCTTAGGGATTATTATTATTATTATTATTATTATTATTATTATTATTATTATTATTATTATTATTATTGTTGTTGTTGTTGTTGTTGTTGTTGTTGTTGTTGTTGTCATCATCATCATCCTCGCCATTGTTGTTGTTGTGGTCGTCATCATCATCATTATCCTTGTCAGTGGTGATGGTGGTGGTGGAGGGTGAGGATGTTTATTTAATGGTGTTTCATCAACTGTGCAGTTTGTATAATGAGTATTAATGATAAATTGGGAAGGATGTGACAGGAGGCAGTCATAGCCTCATTTAAGATACTATCAAGCATATGTCTGAGGAGTCTCAGGAATACCTTGAAATATATATATATGTTCAGATAGCCACTCTTGGACTGAGACTTTAATCTGGAACCACCTTCATGGGTGCCTACTGCTTGATCAGATGTACAGTAGAACTGTATAACAGATACAGTAACTAAAAGGTTTTATAGTGTACCAACTCTGTGCAGCAGAGATAAGTAGGTTGGTATTTCATTGAAGTAAATAACTCAGCCTTGAGTACAAAATGTCATCCAGATTGACAGTTTTAATGGAAAAAGTGTTTTAGGTTTTTGATCATAATCAAATCAGTGGAACTGCAGAGTACTATGGAAGAGAGTCAGGAAATTAATGAAGAAGGGTTTGCATCACACGTAAGGTTTTCTAGGAATTTTCAATTTTTTTTTCTTGCCAGTGAAAGTACAGCCTATATAAGAATGAGGAACAGTGACTCATTGTAAACATCTTGTTTTCTCATATGTTTGTTGTAACTTACACCATTGGAATGAGCTCTCTGGACTACTTCAGAGAAGTCATAGACAGAACCCTCAGTGTCTGGATACTGGAAGATGACACCTGCAAAGTCTCGATTAGAAAAGTCTGCTGCAAAGACATTTCCTAGCTCAACTGTAAGTCCAAGTGAGTCAGCTCGAGTCTGAACCACTGACACAGTTTGAGGGTGAAGCTGATCAGAAAGGAATAGACGCCACCGCTTGGTCTGCCTGTAGAACAGCAATTGATGTGAACATAACAACAGAATGCTGTTTAGTTACAAAACTGTTGTTGGATACAGACTGTCAGAAATGTTGCAGAAGATTAGGAACATGTTATAAATCTGTGTATTGTGGTAAATATATTGTAAATTAAGTGTGCTTTTATTGTAGGAAATCAAGTTATCACATCCCCATAAAATATTTTCTTAGTATTTTATTACCGCTATGTACCCATTGCAGTCTTTCTTACAGGTTTCCCCAACAAAAGTATTTATGCAGTACTCGTTATACTCATCTGAACTACACTTCCAGCCAAAAATTCCATGATTTTACTACCTTACCAGTAACTGGTAAATTGCATATACCATGAAGTTCATCATTGTGTAATATATTCCATTCTGCATTTTGTCCTTGGTAACAAACACTCTGTATCCAGACACTTGCAACTGGTTTTCTTTCATGGAAGTATGAGATCAAATCAGTAATTTTACCGGTGACAAAGACTCATAGCTTCAGCTGCTGCAGTGCCTTCATCCAGCAAAGAAGCATTGGCCACTTCCATACCAGTCAGATCAGTGACCATTGTCTGATAGTTTAGTAGACCTTCCAGACGGCCCTGAGCAACCTCTGGTTGGTAGGGTGTATACTGAGTTGTCCTGAAAACAAATCACCAGTTATCTCTCTCATATTTAGTAATCCTAATGGTCAAAACTGTGTCTCCTAAAGTGCTGCTACAAAAGAATCTGAAGGGTATGAAAAACTACAACAGGACCACTTGCACAGACAAATACATATTTTGTTGTCTTACTTATTTCCTCTTCCCCCAGGCCATCTGCCCTCTCCTTTACACATTCACACTCACAGATGTATCATTAATAACCATAATTCCCAGACTAAAATATTACCGCTGTATATAAGCCTTTAGAAGTTGTACCATATATTAGATGTGTTCCTTTTTGTCAGCAATGTATACGCATACAAGTTCGCACATTTGTAATACCTTCTAGGTCAAATTAACGGATGAATAATTAGTGAAAAGTGCCTTATTACTTTAGGCAGGACATTACTATAACAAAATGTAAAATAAAATTGCCAAATTACAGTTCATTTTGTCATCAAATAAGGGGATCCAGAATCAATGACTTGATATCACTACTGAGAATTTTTTAATCCACTGACATATTAATAACTGAGTAAGGTGGGTTCTGGCTTGTATTCAGGATTGCCCAGTTTGAATCTTGGCTGGAACAGGGGCTACTCTGGTTAACATTTGTTGTGGTTCTGCTCAATCACTATAAGTTCTGGTATAGTAACTGCCACTTCCACATTCCTTAAAATCCACTGTTCATTCATAATTTGATGCTATTTGGCCTGAGTTATTGATATTATCATTAAATAAACCATAAACAAAAGAATACATAATTAATAACTAAAATAAACATTCCTTTGATTTATAGTGGAACCATACAGAAGAAACTGGAAAGAACGTATTGATAATTTGGACTCTGAAAGGATTCCAGAAAAATTCTAAAATATAAACTGGAAAGGTCAAATGTTTGGAAGGATTCTGTTTTGTAATATCCATAATGTATCTGGCCTAATCATATGCACTGGAAAAGAAGAAGCTGACACTGTATTTCTTGTTATTTAGTGTATACATGTTCAGTCACTGGAATACTAATCACTACACATATTACTGCAGGGAGTCAGAAATTTAGTTTTCCTTCATTGTTTTTTGTTAAATATATCTTACATTGACAAATATAAATAGCTAATCTATAATAAGTAACCAACAAATGCACAATCTTTGTATTTCCACAGTTGTGTTACCTTGAAACATTGAAGACTTTGACATGTTTTGATCCCTGTTGGGATCGTCATCAGGGAGTATGTACATCAAATGATCTTGAATAACACTATGTTTCATAGAAGATCATGTAATATAACTGTGTAAATACAAAGATTGTGCATTTTTTGCATAATTATTATAGCTAAGTCATTATCAGTGCACAGTATAACATAAAATTAATACATATAAACATAAAATTAATATATATATTAATATTCAATATATAATATAATAACATAAAATAAATAAATATATATGTATATTAACTTCAAGTTATTCACATATGTATTAATTTTATGTTTTTCCTTGCACAGGTAAGGACTTATCTATAGTAATTACCCAACAAATGCACAGTCTATGTATTTGCACAGGTATGTGTATAATATACATTTATATATATAGCTGTAGGTATGCATTTAGTGTCATTCATGAAATTCTTGCACAATAAGTTATGTTTGAGAAAACGGATAACTCTGATTTAACCACATGTAAAGTGTGAGTTATACTTGGATGCTTTGAATAAAATTTAAATTTCAAAACAAAATTTCATAAAATGTCCATTCATTGGTTTTGGAAAAAAAACATGATTGTACCAAGAGACATGACTTCCATATTATTTCGTTTTACACACTTGTGCCAGTACTACATAGTAATAAATTGATGATGAAATTAGGAATTTAAGACATTGAGAAAATATGTGTGGCTCAGCTCATACACTGGTGTGTTCCTAGACCTAAAGACATACAAAATATAGCATGGCAACCCACCAGCCTGGATTCTCAAATATATTTCTCATGATAGTATGTGGCACACAGCAGTTATTGTAACCCATTCCAATGTAGCTTCTCCAAATCTTGTTCTTCTCAGCAATCTGCCTGATACGATTGATCAACTCGTATTCTCCTGTAATGAGACAATGAATATTTGATGTTGGACTCATAAACTGCAGTTGAAGACAGATGTCTTGTGCCAGTTGTAAACAGTGAAATTTTTGATGGAATACACTACAAGCAAAGGTCTCAGTTTCATTCTTCTTCGTATTTCTTTTGAGTATTTTGGTGCTTACTTTAGCAAACATTTAATTTTTTCTGCTGTTTACTTCTATGTCTTTGACCTATGGTTACAAAACTGAAATACCTGGATACAGCTTTTGACATATGTGCCACAAGGCCTTGACTATAAGAATGAATTAAATGTAAAAATTAACATGACTGTTCCAGAAAATCTGAAAAATTAAAGATGCTACTGTGAGGATATAATGTCTCTCAGAGGTATAATTCACAGCACATCTCCTTCCTTCATCCTTTGGTATAAAATAGGAAAAGTCTTTCAGTTTTGTTTTGTCATATATTTGTGTATTCATTTAAGGAATCATTAATGACTATAAAATAACAATACATTGTCAAAGTTGGTTATTGGAAGAAATTTAGTGGGAGAGAAAATATTGATCTAAGCATACATTACACTAAGAGTCCTGCATACTGCACTTCCCAAACCTGTTTTTGATTCTTTGATTCATCTTACCATAATATATACCTTTACTGAAACTTTAATTATAGTGTGGTCTTTCTTCATTGTAAGGGAGCATGCCTTGTTTCATCCAGACTGTACTGCCTATTTTATAAAAAAACTGAACATTATTTACAGAAACATTCTTTGCAGAACACGTATCTGAATTTCTACTGTTATTCAACTGAATAGTTAAGAACTGTCATAACTCACATGGTACAAATGTCACTTACCTACTGGTTCTTCAATTTCTAAATCTCTGTTGAGCCGAATTTTTTCAGGAACAGCCTTGTCTGTCATTTCATCGAGAGTCTGCAAATCAAATGGAGTCACAATGCAACAAGGTGTTAATATTAGCATGAATCGAAATACAGTAGGGTCTCATTTTGCAATGGTTCGTTTTACGACAGTTCACTTTTATGGCCCTTGTCGAGTCGGACCGAGCACTCCCGACTTTTGGTGCATCACTGTCGCAACTCAAGCATCCTATCGCTACTTAGTGCGCCTCTGGCTCTTTCCCGGTGTGCATGTGTTTCTTCTTATTCTATTTTAGTGCAGTTCTATTAAGTTGATTGAGATTTTACCACCCATTGACATCCATCAAAAAGACAGAAAATAAGAAAAAATCAAAACAGTTGACGTTACATTCTTTCTTGATGTCTTCTGAACCACGGCCTGGGCCTTTTTCAACAAAATAAAAAGTTATTTGATTGATATTTCTTTCAATTATCTGTGTAATTTTCTATATTTCTAATTCATTAAAATAAAATTGTATGTCATAATATAAAGAAATATTGTAAATTATAAAATTATTTGACTAATTTGTTTGGCCCATGAACCTATCTCAATTTAAACCATTTAAATAGTTCTTGTTTCACAATGATTTGATTTACAACCAAATATTCGAGAACGTAACCCTGTCATAAAAATGAGACCCTACTGTATACCTCTCCAGTTTCTGCTTCATTTAAACTAATGTCTCTTAATGGTACAAGCATGTAACACACTGGGCTCATTCTTTGGGCATTGATCTGAATACTGTAAACTATAAACTGTCAAAATGGCTAATATGAAAAGGGTTGACTCTTTCCCAACATATAAACTAGTTTCCAATAAATGACACAAGTGCTCAAAGAAGTATAAACTGGAGCAGCAATTGGAGATTTTTTTTTTTAATTTTTATTGACTTGAATTCGGTAACATCTAGGGTTATTTTTCTTCAGAATATTTAAAATTTTATTGTCAACTTACTCTAAAACCAAGGAGTTCCAACATTTGTGTCTGCTCCTGTTCTCGTGGTCCAATGTGGCGAGCTGGAAATTCTTCTCTTCTTGGAAACAGCTTAGCCAATCTTTGTTCCTCATTTTCAAATTTATTAGGTGTATTGTTCACTGTGTCACTTGGTAAGGGCTTGGGGTTTGTTGTAAGAGCACAGTATCCAGTATATTTAGGCAGCCTCTTTGTGAACAGATCGTTTAGCTTCTTATGGACACTGGCAGCTATAATTCTGTACATGGTAGTTAACCACAAACTTAAAGCAACAAGTAGTGTGTAATACTGCTATATTTCACGATTGATACTTTGCTGCATACTGATGTTTATGTCCTGTATATAAAATTACAGTTTATTCTTGTGGTCAGTACAAGAACAACATATGTTAATCTTTTTAACTTCAAAATGTAAACCACATATCTTCTAGTTATATCTGGAATGGATTATTGAGTATTTTGACTTGTCAGTGAGCTATAAATTCTACAGTGTTCTTTACATGAGGAGAAGATAAAGGGAACTGGCATTTTCTGTGTCTCAGCATGATCTAATGAAAGTAATGAGTAGTGTGGCTGGCTGGCACATTGAACAGAACACTGAAAATAAAAACTCTATGGTTTATTTTTGACATAAATGCTTAACTTATTACATTTACAAAACCTGTGAATGGTTTTCATTTCTTCTAAATTCCAGTTTCAGTATCAATGTCAAGATGCTTTACTGAACTGTTATATTTTCTGTGTACATATTATCCTGCCACCATTTGAAAGATTAATTACAGATTTCTTCTTTTAATTTCCCTGTCTCAGTTTCTTCCAGTTCCAAAATTTCCATGTAAGTAGTGTCTTCGCTAGCTTCTCTGACTGACAGAGGGCTAGTCACAATTGTAACAGTCTCATATCTGATACCAGATATGATGCTGACCATTCAGTTGTCACAAGCTGAAATTTAAGACTAAGACATTTGATTTGTCTGATACATATTCCACTCATACTCTAATGAACTGTGTGACACACAGAGAATATTGGTTCAAAGTTTATCTGTTTTTAGGGTCAGCAAGATTGTAAGTACCATACAGAACAAATGGCTATAGACCATCTGTTTGCACATTTTATTGAAATGTTTAAATCTGGTTGGAGGGATGTTTCAGATTAGCAGGCTCAAAATTTTGGCCTTGGAGACAATGCTCCCTGATCAACATTTTTTATGATATCAGTATGTAGCAAATACTGGAACACAGCTTCAAAATAGGCCACACCAGTTGACAGAAACATTGTGTCTTTTAGCGCTATTTAACTAATTCAATTAATAAAGAATAATTTAATAAAACAAACAAAAGGCTGGAATGAGGCCAAAATCCAAATCAGAGACTGAGAAGAGCCTAGAGCTCTTTCCACAACCTCTATAAAATATGCTGTAAGAATAATGTCAAGTAATACAAGTGGCTATATATGTCCTGTGTCTGTCAGTGCAGAAAGGGATTTGCTGTAAGAAGCTCCCCGGTTTCACATGCATGTATTACATAACTCATAACAATAATCCCAGTTAGTTGAACAGAGTTTATATAGAAACTGGCAGATTAAGAAAACAGATTGAATAATGTTCTGGAACTGAATGTACATGCAAAGAAAGAGATGAAGATTTCTTGTATAGCAGCAAAGAAGAAGAAGGATCTATCTCATTGTGTCATATGGTATGACTGCAATTTAAATATTCCATATTGCTCTGGGATGTATTAGTACTCTTTACATTAATTTGCCCTAATGTGGCATTCAAAATAGGATATACATTAAGAATTACCATTCTGCATGACAGATACGAATCTCAAAAAATTTATACCAGCACAATTGCTTCTGTTATGAAGTAACATATGGCTGTTACGCACTGGTACATGTTGAGCAAGAGTCAAGTATTTAAATGTACGCTTGTAGTACATATTGTGACGCATTAAATTCATCTTATGACGTTTGTTATTTCTTGATAACTGTGTTCTTTACCGAAGGGTTAATATTTTCATCCTGATTGACAGATTTTATACTACTGATTAGGTCTACCATACCTCTTGTTCCTCAGACATATCCTCTTTTTGGACCGAAGAATTTCTGTCCAGACAGCATTTTTTTAATTTTTTAGAAATGTCTGAGGATTTTAACTATTTATAATTTATGAAATATTTTGCATTTTAAAGCCTAGTGGTTATGTTATGTAGAACCAAGTTTAACTTTCAAAAATTTCTACATGATGCTCTAATTGTGTTGGTATGTTGTAAATGCATCTCAGAAAAAAACAGCGACTTTTGCCTTATACAATATTACAGATTGGTTTTGTGTAACCAAGGTGGAGAGTGTTTACTGCGCAGTATGCACTGTGTCCTTATATAAAACAGACACATTTCATGTTTAAAGGGATCATGGTATTGAAATACAAAGAAAAAATATTTCTATTTCGAAGAAATAGATAGTTACACTGTACCATCTTTGTTCAAGTCAAAAATTAAAACTTTAGTTCTGCTGTCAGCCTTTGGAATGTTTCGGAAAACCTCAGCACAGAAATTATGGATAACTTTTACTCGATGAGAAAGATGCTGAAAAAACGTCTCACTTAAAATTTCATACCATGATATTTAACGAACTACTAGCAGAGAAACGTAGAGAGGGATTTCTGTTTCATAGAAGTGTAACTGGTGGAGGTGATCAAAGTAGGGAGTTTGAATTAGTTGGTACATTACTGTAGAATGCATGAATAAGACTCTTGCAGGAAGCTAATATTCCATAAAATAAGAGGGCACTAGAAGAGCAGGCAGACCTGATGTTAGGTGGCTGGATTCTGTGGAAGAATATCTGAAGAGAACTGACGTTAGAAATTGGAGGTGGAAGTTGCAGCATCGATACCAATGGAGGGCAATAGTAAAAGAGCAAAGGATCATGATGGACTGAAGCACTGTTAGAAAAAGAAGTGTTCTGCCTACCTGAGTTTGTAGGCCTACCCTTATACAAATGCACATTTAACCAAAAGATGATTGAATACGTGATACAGGATTTTTTTAAATTTAGATTTCACTTTTCCTTGTTTAAGACACTTAAACAAGGTAGGGTAAATTCCAGAATTGTCACAGTGCACGTACAGTGTCATCTTCTTTAATTTTGGTATGATTTAACCTATCAAGCGCTTCTACATACAATGTGCAGCCTGTGTGTTTCTGTGATTTTACGAGCCCTTACATCTTGTGTTGTGTCCTTGCCTGTTTTCTTCTTGCTGCAACTTTCTGTTGCACGTATCGTGGCATTTTTTCTGCCTTGAGGTTTATTTAGTCCAGCAGCACCTCTCCTGTTGCCCTTGCAGTTAATGATATGGCATATACACTCTGTAATACATACCATTAATACCAAACAAAACATAAGTTCTATTGAATGTAGAATAGAACTTGGGTGACACCGTCCTGTTGTGTATTTCTCACTAAAGTGTTATTTATCAGACCAAATGCTACCATTCAAGTATAATATATGTGTATCTGACGTCTACCTGATGATAGCTGATCTGGGCAGCTGAAAAATGTTGTAGTTTGTACTAAAAACTAATATCTGTATGGTTGTGTTTGATCGGATAATTGACACCTTATGTAGAATGGAACTTCCTTTTTCTGTATATTCCTCTGTAAATTAGCCGCCGATGGACAGGACGCAGAGCTGAGAATGTGCGTTATCTTTATTTGTTTTACACGGGAGTATAGGTTAGCGGCATAATCTTGTCTGTATGTGTATTCCCTGTCACTTCAGCATCAGTTGATGGATATGAAACCTGAAATGAGTATCATGTTTCTAATTAAGCCCGTCTTCGTTCAGTGATTTCAGTTGTCACTATGTACGAACTTTTGAGTTGAGAGGAACTCTTTATACTCTCACACCTTACTTACAGGCGAGGTTTGTGCAGAATGTAAAGGATCGCGTTTTTATAGAGATACTTGTGGCAGCGTAGTCAGTATAGCGACTCACTAACGGGGTGGACGGCCCGGGTTTCGAAATGCATTGAGGGTGACATTTTTCGCCCCCATCCGTAGTGGCCACGAGGCCCTCCTAGCCTCCTGCAAATGTGTAGCGGTATCTTTCCTGGGGATAAGGCGGCTGGGGCGTGATGCTGACCACCCACCCTCTTCTAGTGCCGGAGTGGATTATGGGTAGAGCTATACTTCTACCTCCCTCCGTGCCTTGCTTGGCGTGTAACGGGACAGTGCGGCCGAGATGGGGTGGGGGGGAAGCCGGTACAAATTACCGGGGCCCGGTAATCTGGAAGGGGAGCCGGGGCTTCAATATGTTAAACGTATTTTGATTTTTAGCATGTGCGCCCTTGCTGGGTTGGGCTGAAAAAAGTTTCACCAGGGCCCGTACCCGCTCTCAGCGGCCCTGATTACGAACTGCGCGCTGTGAATTCAGATTTGCTATGTAATTTGTGTAAAAAGGGGGGGTTTCTTCTTGTCTTGGGCGTTGACATTGGAAAACTAAATGCTAAATTTCTTTGGCAAGGAGCTTCTCTCCAGCCTTAGTTGTTATTCACATGTTCTTATGTAAAATAAATGGTGACTGAGATAGCACATCAAGCAAGGATCATCACAATGAAACGTGTGTGACTGCATCCTATAGGAACTTTCACCTGGCCTGGTAGGCTTTCAAAACTCCAGTCGTAATTCAATCCATGCACGACGGAACTCACGGACAAATGAAGTATCTTCAGATGACAACAGATGTCACGCACATCAGTCATAAATTATCGGAGACAAGTTCAAAGGCAGAAGAAAGTGAAAGCCGCTCAGTTCTGTTGCTCAAACCAATAGCGCCAAGTGTGTACAACAGAGTGAATCGTACAGCAGCCTATTTTACTTATAATTTCAATTATGGCAAATTTTATGAGCAGTGGAGTGTCATGGTTCATAATAATGCTTACTTTGACATCATTCAAATCGTTCAAAACTGATGATGCTGTAGTTGCCGATTCAGAAGGTACTGTGTTTAGCTATTTTGAATTCCTTGTTATTGCTTGTACGAATTGCAAGTGAAAGTGAGTGTGTACACTTAACTGTCGTATTGTCTTGGTGTGTTCAGATGGGGCCGTATTGAGTCCTTCAAGGGGGAGAGGGGGTGGAATTCGAGGCACGATTGAAAGAATCGGCACTAGAAGACAAGAACGAGAACAGACACGGCAGGCAAGAAAAGAAGTTTGTTATGGTTTGTATTCAATCAATGAACGTTCAGATTAAATTAATGGCCTTGTTAAATTTCTAATTCACTTTAATACTTCCGAACACACCCACACCCACACACATACACGCGCAAGTATATATAGCATATGCTATATCTTTAAGGTGTGTCATCCCCGTTGTGTGTGTAACTAATGAGAGGGAGGAAAGTGTAGTTGATTGACTACACTTTCCTCCCCTTCATTATGCTATATCTCTTTATTTTTATTTAATATTACATGTTACCCTTTACCATTCTGGTTAATAACAGCCACGGTATAGAAAAGTGATAAGCGATATTTCTTGAATGGAGTTCAACTTAAAATTCCATACATATATAGCAGGCAACAAGACATGTGGTAACAATAGGATGTCCATTTTATTAAATATTTCCTGTGTTACGTTTTTGCGAAAAAAAAAAATCAAAATAAATCCATTAGTTTCAGTACAAGAGAGAATTGTCTTAACTAATAATCTTGAGGCTCACTTGTTATATAGTCTTTAAGATGGAAGGGCGCCAATTAATCTTATGTACTCATAAATATGAACCAACTGACTGACTAACTAATTAACTAACCGTTTTCATACAGCAGATTCCTTCTTGAGAAGTTGATAATCGCTAAACTAGTCAAAAATTTCTCCCTCTTGCGAAATCCGAGGTTTTATTATCACGTTCATACCAGCCCGTCATTGGCTTCTATTCTGAGACAAGAGATCCAGTCCACACCCTCTCACACCCCGTCGTTTTGTAAC
>Ga0209629_10001554_pt1 | contig 14726 bp, 3 predicted proteins | sample TergutCu122P5_FD_187286 | JGI IMG/M metagenome (GOLD analysis project Ga0209629, IMG submission 187286) | Cubitermes ugandensis P5 segment gut microbial communities from Kakamega Forest, Kenya - Cu122 P5 (SPAdes) (version 2) | ecosystem: Host-associated > Arthropoda: Insects > Digestive system >...
CACAATGCTGGTGACTACATTGAAGGACAGTAAAACTTCGAAACATGTCTCTATTTTGTATCAGTTGTAAATAAATAGTTGCCACTATTAAAGTTCCAACCCTCGTAAATTTGTAAATATTTACAGTCGGAGTTATAGAGAATCTAATGCACACACCACGTTTGATAAGTGTAAGAATAGTCTTAAATAGAATAAATATCTTATGAAGACAGAATAACATATTTCTGGTCATGTGTGAGTATTATATTGGTAATGTAGTCAGCAACATATTGAGAAAAGTGGAAGAAAAAATATAAAGTAGGGCAATTGATAGAATAAGAATAAAGTTGTTGTGTTGACAAATGAAAAACAGGTATTTTGTTTATAGACAAACGTGTTTAGTTGGAGACAGAAATATGAAATTTCCTTATTCACATCTACATTATCGGACTAAACATTTATATCATTTGTCTGTGTGCCTGTGGATTTGTTTTCAGGCAGCAGCTTACCCATCTCCCTTGTTTGCACTATGTTAAATTAATTTAGTCTCTAAAGAGAGTAGTCAAAATAAACAAATGTATGGTGCAGTTGTAGCTGGTGTAAATTTTGAATTCAGGTGCAGGTCCCCACCCCCCACCACCACCCACCCACCCAAAGAATATCAGTCTTAATTTTCACAATCATGAGCAGCTAGGATTATGTGTGTAGGGAATTTCAACAGTATGGAACTTGCTTTCCCTTTGATTTGTCAGAATTCTGCATTTTCATGCTGTTACCTTCATCTGGCATTTGAGTCTTGGTAACAATGAAGACTTGGGTTCTGTGCAAATAAAACGGGTTTGAAACTCATAACTCATTTTACCACTTCGGATATCATTTGTACAAAATCATTTTTTTTATTGCTGCTCCAAGCACAACAGCTTTATTGCACAGAAAACCTGCATCCATTAGGACATCCCATGACCGCTGTGTTGCTCAGGACAGCAGTAAAAGGAACACTCTGTATGTGGATGCATACAGTGCCTTACAGATATACAGAATTCTGCTTCACATTGCAAGAGGATTATGTAATTGCTTAGGGCTGGAAGTTGTAAAAATACAGCCCATTTATAAATGATAGTTTACATTATTAACTACAGTTCAGCATTGTTCACTGATGTTTGAATAGACAGGTGACATTTGTGGTATATTTACCTTAAATTTTCCATCCAGGTGCTATCCCATGAGGGGCTGTAGATAGAGTGTGAGTTCAGAGAATCAGTTGTTAAACAACGTGGAATAAATTATATCTCTTTGTGCAGTCAATCATGTCAGTATGGAAATCATTGTTTTATTTTGTCAGTTTCTGAAGTATGAATTCCTTTGCTCAAGTTGCCATTTGTTTATTATGCTTAGCAGAACAAATCATGAAGGGATCCTTTGGTATCTTCTGCTTGATGTTCTGAAGTACTAATTACCAGTTGCATGAAAGCAGAGTCTGTGTCATATCTTGGTAAATTAAACAGTAGCTGTGTAAAGGACAAAGTGTAATATTAAGGCGGTCTATGTGGAACATAGTGTGGACAGAGTGGAACAGGGATGGATTTACTCTAAGCACTCCAGTTTTCCTCTGCAAGTCATTATTCCTCCAGTGTTTCGTACTCACAGTTACCATTAGCCACCTGTGAAGTGTGTGGTAGGCCTGAGCAACTAGCACATTATTGCAGCCTCAGTTCTCACTGTGGGACTTCACTTCTGACTGTGTGCTTGGCTGAACCCAGAATATGGATGACAGCATAAGAATGATATCGATATCAGTAGTTATGGCAATGACAACACTGATAATGACCATAATAGTGATGGTAATGATCACAATTACAGTAAATTAATTGCTATATGAAATAGAAATGGTTCCTCACTATTATCTGTCATAACTCTCATTCACAATGACATATGATGTTATGAGTTCTTGGTCTGTGTGATGTTGCACAGTCTTTTATCAACCCTTGCTGGAACCACCTGTTTCTTCTGCGTCTTGGACGTGATTTATGTGTTCCTTATTTACATAAATTGGAAATTTGTGTGTACTGAGATGTATTGTACAAAGATTTAGTTATAATTTTGGGAATACCATTTTTAATCCTACCCAGAAAGGCAAAGTGCATTCTGTAGTCTTACCTTATAGACTTAAAACAAAAGTACTAAATAAATAAAATTATCTAAAAAAAGAATTCTGTAAAATCTCTGAAGGTGTTAATTAATATACAAATATAATTTCAAAACTTCAGTACTGACCTAACACTGTAAGGTACATAAAGATACACATGGCATGTGCACTGAATCATGGAACAAGTTCTCTTAGTTTGGATGTCAGGCTTAAAGTACAAGTATACTTTAAAGTCAGTCGGTATGTAACATCAATGTCACACCTATCAGTGCTGTAGCTTTGATAGAATTTGTATGGTGTTTTGATTCTGTCTTGTGGGAAATCATAACTGTTCCTTCATTCAGTGTTCATGCTCTTGCAGTTAAACTAAGGAAAAATGTTGCAGGAAATTATAAGGTATTTATATTCAGTTGTCCTTACACTAGAATCAGTTATATTTACTTGTTAGTGGCAGTGTAAGCTGATGCCTAAGTTATATAATACTAAAATGGAGTTATTATCCATTAACAGCATGGGTTTATTTGCATTTGTGTTTCAACATCATTTCCCAATTCTAGTATTAGACCATAGTCAAATGTGAAATCATATGACATCACTTCTTTCATGCAGTAAATTTTACTGCTACTTCTTTATATCAGACAGGTCTTGTTCTATTATCAGTACTAGTTTTTCTGTACACAAAAACCACTTCATTGTAGTATGTTCATGTATTTTTTCAGGTCTGCATTTTTCTTACTCAGAGCGGGTTGTAACATGCAGAGAATATAAACGCCATATAATGTAATTTTATGTACATTTAAACAGTTTAAAATTCCAGTAGCATTTATTGTGTCGCTAAAGAAATTTAAGGTGTGCAAGTTGCAAGATTTTCATCATGGTGTGGCCGAGGAATCTATTCTCCAAGGATATGACACCATCTCAGGGGACAGTTGGAACCAAACATTTGGAGGCAACATATTGTCCTCACCTTCAAGGGGGTGTAGGTCCATGAATCAAGGCATCTTGTATTCTTCATAAGCATATAACTCTTGACAAGAATGACACTATGTTCCTTTGAAATAGTGGTTGCCAATTACCCATTGTTGTTGCATCATATCCCACATAAATGGAATACTCAAATGTATGATATTTAGTAAAAGTCATGCTTATGGGTCTGATGAATGCATTTAGTTTTCTAGAAGGTACAGACATGTAGCCACATTATGTGTTGTGGATCTTCCCAACTTGATGGGGGAATGTCTGACTCCCTCTCAAACAGAACATGGAGTGAATGTTTAGTGCAGAATGGAGTAGCATGTACCAGACAGCAACAATACTGTCTTTGCCCATACTTTTGTGAGTGCCCTCTTCCTTGTCCTGTATTATTCTGAAGCTGTCTCTGATGTTTCATTTTTAATTGTTCTGAATTAGTCATGTTTTTAAATTACTGGTTTTTTTATTCCTGTGTCTGCAGTAACTTTGTCTTGTTTGGGAATTCAACTGTAAGAAAGGTCCTGTGAGTCTCAAACATAGATACTGCATAGCAGGAAAAACTTAAAATTAGCCCTGTTTGATTTCACATTTGTGTAGTTATTCTTCCACCCTCCCATTTTTTAATCCTAACAGTCATTGTTCCTTACATTGCCATTGACAGCGACACGCATTGTGTGTAGAGGTACTCAGTGACTCGCATTTCAGTACGTAGTGTTTTCAGAGATAGTTTTTGAAACAGTGGTAGCTTTTCAGGTTATTGTTCAATGCTGAGACCGATAACCAACATCAAAGGTAAAAAGAAGCAATAATAATATAACTTTTTTGTATGTTGCACCAGAACTCACTTTCAGAGATTGGTGTAGCACGTTGGTTTGTGTTGTGTTGCTTCACACCTTGGTAGCTCACAAAATGCACAGCCATTGCCACTGAAATATAGTCTTCTTGAGCATGACTGTATCTGTCAAATAATATTGGATTGTACAACTTCTGAGAGCTGATTTTGGAATCCTTGTAAACCTTACTGCACAGAAAAACATTGACTTTACACATGTTAACATTACTCTTGTTTGTGCTGATTTTGAAATTAAATAATACATAATTTTGCTCTATAGATATATATGATTTTTGGAGATACTGTTTTTTTTTTAATTTATTTTTCAAGAATGTTAACCTGACCATAGAATTTTGCTTCTGTAAATTAACACAGGACATGCCTATAGACATAATATAATTTCAAACACTTTGGCAATCCTATTGTTTAGATGTCATCCAGTGATCATTATTTGAGTGTGACAGTATCTGTTGTGCTCCAAGTCATGCTAAAATAAAGTTTGGTATTGAAAATTGCAAAGGCAGGTAGCTAGAATGCTACCAGCAGTATTCAAGCTGTATTGTCAGTAATTATCCGAGAAGGTTGCTAGCTTTATGTTCCTACGAAGGATTTATATGACAGCATTATGACTGGCAAAGTATGCATGAATTCAGGGTTCTGCTGCAAAGTAGATGAGAACTGCACTCTTTTGGGCTATTACTCAGTGATTAGTGGTAATTTCTTACAGACATTTCTGTACAACCTGTTGGTCCCATCTTCAAGGGTCAAGAATTACAGATTCAAGAATTAAAGATTCTTGACCCTTGTAGATGGGAATGATAGGTTGTCTCGAAATGTCTGTAAGAATTACCACTCCTTGCTGCATAAAAACCAAGAAGAATGCAGTTCTCATCTGACTTACAAAGTAGTGCTGTAATTTTATTTTGCCATGACCTCAGTCACACAGACCACACTGTGGATGGTTACTAGTCAATTAACATTGCAAGGTGTGTACTAAGTAAGCTGTGGTTATCAAGCCAGACGGTATCTGCAGGTTCTTATGCTGTATCAAAAACACTTCTGCTTTTAACATAGGTGTGAGTGGTAAAAACAAGAGAGATGGTGTTAGTACAGGCATGGGATTCAGTATAAAAGAGAATTATGGGAAGAGGCTTATAGTATTATTACAACAAGATATGTGAAGAAGGAAGGTTATATATTAATTTGTGATCTTAGTCTTCTATGATAATGCCCGTTCAGTCACACCACCCTGTCCAAAAAGGTACAAAAGGGAACAACACTTCAAGTTGTCCTATTTCCATTCGTGTGTTTGGATCATTTGTTGCAGTATTTCACATTTTAAACTTCTGTTTCATCACATTTGCTTTCAAATTGCATATAAATTAATTCAAAAGGACACATGTTATGTGGGTTCAGTGTCCTTAATTCCTGTTTATATATTTTGTGTTGCTGAATATTGGAAATAATTCTTGTTATATAGTCTAATGTTAAACATTTAAGGTTACATGATGTGATTTACTGTATCTTTACTTCCTGCACCATGTGGCCATTCTCTGCCTTTTAGTTGCCCATCTATCAAAGTTGTCATTAGCCTGTCAGCAGAGTCATCTTTTCAAATTCAAAGAAGTAGACAACCAAATCATCAGGTGTTATTCAAAGTAAACCATCACTGTAATGAATACAGGAGTAACGTACATGTGAAAAAATTTTCCATTCCAATACAACATGAAAATACATAAACAGATTTGTTGAAAGAAACAAAATCATAAAATTGTATTGAATGCTGTATAAATAGGTATTGTGGGAGACAGTAAACATATTCTCCTATTTTAATCACTTTTATTAGCCGACTAATTCACTCAGTTATATAAAACTTGGAGGTTAAAATCTACATTGTATAAATTTTAAAAGACAATTAAAAATCACTCCAACATGTTTCGGGTCGTGTGCGATCCATCATCAGTGAGTACTGAACTGTGCTTGACTGAAATTACTCGTGGTGGCTCACAGATATTTTTCATGTGCTTGGTCAGTGTTTGGCAGCGTAATTTTGAACCTGCAGTGTGTGTGCACGGTACGATGAGCTGGGAACTAGTTCCCAGTACACGAAAAATATCTGTGAGCCACCACCAGTAATTTCAGTCAAGCACAGCTCAGTACTCCCTGATGATGGATTGCACACGATCCAAAACATGTTGGACTGATTTTTGTTTGACCGTGCATCATCAATTAGGTAAAGTAATACAGATGAACCAACTAGATGCAACAATGATTTACTGATCTTATAGATCAATAAATCATTGTTGCACCATGTTGGACTGATTTTTAATTGTCTTTTAAAATTTATACAACGTAGATTTTAACCTCTAAGTTTTATATAATTGAGTGCATTAGTCAGCTAATAAAAGTGATTGACTGTAAGAATGCATGATAAAAACCTGAAATTAATATTCTCCTATTTTATGAAACTTCTTAAATGACAAATTACCAGAAAATCAGCTGTGCGAATTTTGGAGTTGTTTTTCTAAGCAAATGCTTATGAGCTTCAATTCAACTTGATATCCTTACTTTTGTGAAGTTTTATATTTAACTTAATTATTAAATCGTTTTTATGTTGAATAAGGAAAATTCTTTGAATCTTTATTACCTACGCGCCAATTACATAGAATAGATAATGAATTTATGGATAAATAGTGTTATACATACTGATATTTGCATGAGAAACTTTGTCACCATGTAAAATTTGACATTAAATATATGTAGAAAATATAATTTTGAACACTTCAAAATGGATTATTGTATAGCTAATATAAAACATCAAACAGTCATAGTGAAGGGATGTTTTAACTTTAAAGTTTAGAAATGAAAACCAGATATTACAGTCCTATATTTCTGTATCCTATTACAGTTTTTCTTTCTTTTCAGCCTATAAATCTTTCAATCCCAAACCAAAACCCTTTTCCATTTCTCATTAATTAGGAGGCAGAAAACAAAAGCAGCTCTCAAAAGTTAATAGCTTAATTACTTTCTAATCGCTTCATTAATTGGGCTAATCTCTGTAGTCTGCCATGATCCATCTTGCACTGTATTTCAGAGAAAACGCATGGATGCAAAAATATGTGACTAGGTAGTGAGACATATAACTGACAAACGCACAAGAATCTCTGCTTTGGTGTTGGGCAGGTTGGAATGTACATTTATTATGTAGGTCAGCAACCATTGATAACTGTCAATGATTGAATGATCTATATTTATTTGTATTCTATAAAAAAAACTTGTGTTTATGTTGTTTTTAATTGCAGGGTAAGGTATAAAACACATTTTCCCATTAACAGACACTTTGTGTATTAATATAGTACATTACATGGAAATGCTTCACTGCTTGTCGTCATAATAAGTAGTGCATTTTAAATTATGACACTGTAGTCTATTTTAGAGACTTTGGTCTTTTTTATGTAGGATCTAATTCTTTATTTTTTTATTTTTGGCTTTTACTAATTATGCTATGCTTATCTGCAAAATGTAACGTCCTTTTTTCTTTCTCTTTCTTATTTTTCTTCCTTAACTTTCCAAAATTTCTTAACCAACAAATCCTTACCAATATTTCAATATTTTACCCTATTAATGTTCAATAAAATATCTGGCTCTTGTTAACATTCTCCTTTATGTCCCACTATGTTAATTTTTCTAACTGTGTCATTTTAACTACCCTTACTTAAATTGTGCTATAATAATTGAAAAACTGTGTCTTCAACACCCTGGGGGCTTGTTCCATTTTGTGTGGCTGATTCATTGCACATTTATGTGATTGAAATGCTTTGTTTTTACTTCTTTTCTCTTATTATGCTGGTAACGTGAATTGCAACATTTGTGCTTATGTGTAGCTGGTAGTATATTTGTGTGGCCCCCCTCAACATCAGAAGAAGCAACCTGTCCCACTGCAACTCCTCTGTATGTCCCACCAAAACCCTGTCAACAAGCTGGTAGTTCAGTAATGCCAACTGGCAAGGCAGCTCCCAGGATACCTCTGGCTTCTGTAAAATCTGCACCTGCAACTGAATCTGCATCAACTACAATCCTCACTCCTTCAGCACAAGACCATGCAGCCACATGTCCGTCACCCCTTACATCAGCGCTTACAATTGCTCCAGAATATCCCTGCCCTTCATTTTCTGGTTCTACTATAGCACCCGACACAATATCCACACCTTTCCAGGTAACTCAGGCTGCTTCTACCCAACAAACTGCTCCTTTTCCACAGCCCTTCTCAGTCTATCTGGCAAAACAACATACACCATTGGGAGGAGTTCCAAACCCAACACCCATACAAGAAGGACATTCACAACCCCTAGATGAACTACCCCCTGCACAGACTGTGTTACAGTATCTCAGTCATGAAACAAATGCCATGTCAGCTGAAGACTCTAAGGCTGAGGATTTGCAAGCTCTGAAAGATGCAGGACTTCAGAAGAAATTCTCTTTGGGTTCTCAGGAAGTGTTTGCAATTAATGTAGATAAACCTGCACCAAAGTTTGAAGCACCGTCAGAAACTCTTGAAACCCAGTTGTTGGAGTCATCCCTCACTCCTGGCTCAGTGAAGCGTCCCGGATCGCCAGTGCCAATGCAAGATAGTAAGATTAGTTCTCTGCAAGAGCTGGCTTTTACCACAATACAAGAAACCTCAAGACAGGCTGTTTCTGAGCAAGATGCCCATGTTAAAACTTTAGTTACTGAAATTTCGACACCCGAGGCATCCAATCCTGTCACCGAATCAGTTCCTTCGCCTGTTGACAGAAAACTCTCTGTACCTCTAGAAATTCAATCCACTTCTCATGCTGAGAGCACTCAGCCAACTGGAAATACAGACATTGGAACAAGGCAGATTTCAAGTGCATCTGAGTCACAAGATGTTACTGTTGCTGAGCAGTCAGTTTTGTCTGAGCAGAGTTCTACTCAGGTTTCTGAAGTTAAGTCTTGTAATCAGATTACTGTAGAAACACAGATGCTACAGTCACAATTTGTGTCAGAATTAGTAGCTTCAGATGAGTCATATGTACCTTCCCCTGTTTCAGCTCTTTGTTCACAGTCAGAAGGAATTTTAAAATCAGTAGAAAGTACGTTCAGTCAATCACAAACTATTTCTTCTGAATCAGTTAGTGGGTTTGTACCTGTGTCAAGGGAGCAGGAGTATTCTGCCTCACAATTCCAACAGCAGACACGTCATCTTTCAACTCAGCAGTCATCTTCTCTCATCTCTGAACATGCTCAGTCACTTAAAATCTTCGCAAATGCTCAACCAACCAGTCAGCTGTTTCCTTCCCAAGCACAAGATCCTACAATTGCCAATCCATCACCTTTGCTGTCAGCACTTACAACTTCTCCTGATTGTACCTCCTCATCCTTACCACCTGTTGCTGAACTTGTGGCACCTGCTCTAACACTGCCTGCACCTACCAGTAATCAAGCTGCTCATTCAGCTGCTGCGAAACCCATGGCTTCAGCACCACTGCCAATCAGTGTTAACACTCCACACAGTCAAGAAGTTGCATGTCCTTCGCCTCTCTTATCAGCACTTACAGTAGCTTCAGACCGGCCCTATTCTCCCTTACCATCTGCTACCAAACCCATGGCACATTTTCCAATACAATCATCACCAGTCAGTACGCATGCTATAAAACCTGTGGTCCCTGCTTCATTGCCAGCTGGCATCCAAGCTCCACTGGCTCGAGGTGCTGCTTACCCATCTGTTATAAAACCAGCTCCATTGCCAGCCAACAGTAAGGTCCCACAAGTGTATTCATCTGCTCCCGTTCCATTGCCAGCTAACATAGAGGCTCCACTGAATCCTGAAGATGTTTGCCCTTCACCTTTGACATTAGCACTTACTATTGCCTCAGACCGACCATATTCTCCCTTGTCCAGTTCCACTAGATCTCCAGGTTTCATGCCAGTGCAGACAACAGCAACACCTGCTACTGATACAGACCCTGCTGCAATAAACTTCATACAAAGTGGGGTTAAAGCACCTTTTACAGAACTACCATTGAGAGATGAAACACAACTGCCCCTTATTTCAGCACCTTCCCAGAAAATTAGTGTAGTCTCTAAACCTCAACATGTATCTACAAGAAATATTCCAATACAACGACCTGTTTCAACTGGACCATTGCCTGTGATAGGGGCCTTTAGGCCAATTATACCACAAACCGAGTTTAGGCCAGTTTCATCTAGTTTAGTATCAGATAAGGAAGCACATTTATCTTTCCCTCCAGTTTCTGAAGAATTTAAGACTGAATCTTTAGTATCTGCTCCTGCCAGACCCAAGACACCAGTACAGAGAGTAGCAACGCCTACCTCAAGTAGCCGCAGTGGAACCCCATCTCAGCAACGAAAGTGTACAACAACAGGTTTACAAAGACCAGCCATAATTCCACTTTATCAGCAACAGATGGGGGACTCTCCAGGACAGAGACCCCGGTCTGCTACCCCAACATGTCCCATGACTGTGCCCCACACTCAGACTCCTCAGCCCCAGAGTACCAAAACTGAACTACCGTATGCTCCACAAAAACCATCTGCTTTCTTTCAACGCCAGCCTCCTCCACAGAAACCTTATGCATCCTACCAGCCAGTTGACCATGATGCCCCACCTGCAGTTGTACAGTCCCAGCTGTCAGCTCAACAGCAGCCTCTTGTACCTTTCCCTAATATCCCTCTTCCAGAAGACTTCAAAGTAGAACCCCAGGCACTACCTTTCAGACCTTGCGCATTTTCTTCAGCTCAGCCATGCCTCACTCCACAGCAAGAAGCACTGGGCCTTCCTCCTCTGTCAGCTCCACAACCTGCACCATTGGACCCTATCTTTCAATTTGCTCCTTTTGCAGCACCTGAACCAACAGCACCAGCGCTTGTTGCTAACCCTTCCCTTCTGGCAGGATCACAGTCTGTACCTGTTGTCCCAGAACCTTCCGTCACTGCCACAATGCCTGTAATCCCTGTTTCGGCCACTCAGCCAATATCTGTAGCTAAAACCCCTTCAGCTCCAAGTTCTTCATCAGTCCCAAATGCAGGTGGTAGCGGTGTTGGTGTACCTGGTGGGTCCCAGAAGGGTGCAAGCTTTGCTGGTTCAACAGCCCCTCGTAGGGGAAGGGGAGTGCTGACCCAGCAGACATCATTTGTGGCGGGCAGGATCGCCTTATGTGCTCACTGCAAGTCACAGATCAGGTATTCAGTTGGAAACTGCACCTTGCTTGTCAGTGTTGTGACCAAGTCTGCTGCACTGCATGCTGGGTTTATGCATTGGACTGTTGTAAACAAAAGTATTGCATTTACAGATACGAAAGTATGATTAGATTTAAATATAGCAATTGTAGGTAAAAGATGAACTTATTGTAGCAATATTCTTTGTATGTGTCTGCATGGTTTGCTTGCTTCCTGGCTATTACCTGAAACTTGATGTAGTAATTTTAAATAGGTCATCATCTTTTGTTATAATAATGAAGCATGACTACAGTTATGTCACAAGGACCTGTGTCACAGCAAGTTTATGTCTGAGGCTACTGCTGTGAAAATGTATTACTAGGTAAAAATATTTGTGCCTTACTTTATAGATCAGGAATAGCGAACCTGTTTAGGCTGAATGTGAAAATGTAAGAGGTTTTTCTTGAGTTTTGCATGCCCACAACTTTTAGAAAGCTTTAAAAATTTTAATTTCTGTGACACAGATGCACTTCAAATGCATATGATCAAAAACATACTGGGAGGTAGAATCACTGCTTGAATTCAGTTTCTGTTGCAGCTGTGTGATTGTTGCCAAGCAAGTGATGTGTCTTTGCAGTTCTACCTACAAAAACAATTCACATTTTATTAATAGTATAGTTTTTTGGACAAAATTTGTCTTTTAAATGAAATTTTTTGCCTAACAATTTGTTGTATCGTGTTTGACACTTTTTCCATTAGTTTACCATTACTGATGTATCTATGGGGACTTTTAAAACAGTAGTGACAGGCTGTTTATTATTATTGTTTCACATTTCAAGTCTTCTTAAAATTGACTTCCCTACAGTAGCATGCAAGAATAAAATTAGATGGGAAATGAACACATGACACTTGCAATAGTGACATTGAAATAGGAATGGCATTGTGGATATGTACTTCAACAAATGTAGCATGTTGTAAGTTTAACAAAAATGCCAGCTTGCTACACAAGCACACATCTCTATTCACTACTCTATCACAGAGCATAGTAAAGGTCTGAGTCTGCCTAACTCAATAATGAAGTCATATTGGCCTATGAGTTGTAAGACATTTTTTTCTTTATATTGCCTCTAGGACCTGCTCCTGAAATCTGGCCAGCTTGTCACAGAACACTGTATATCATGGTTTCTAATTTTTCAGGTGTCGGAGATGATCAAAATTTTGTTTATTCAGCATTCTTATCTGTACATAATTAGTCAATGAATGAGGCCTCGAATTGGCCAAGACAATGTACTGGCCAATAGTGGCTAGTTGGATGCTTCTTTGTTTGATTGTTGTCCAGTGACATTTCTCTGTGTGCTTCAACTATGACACAAGTAACAAATAGCATGGAGTGCTTGAACATATTTATGATATCTTAATTCAGATGCATGCTGGAATGTGGCCTGAATTTGATTATGATTTAGAGAGGTCAGAGTAGCAATTGTGGCCTTGTAAATAAAGCCAACTTGGTGCACAATTTATGCTTAGTATATTTATCAATCTCTACATGTTTTGGGTGACAATTTAAATATACTAAGAAATAAATATACTAAGAATAAATTGTACACAAAGTTGGCTTTATTTACAAGATTATACAGGGATCCACGGTCAACAAAACATAAAGTTAGCAATTGTGGTGTATGTTTTGCAAGTTTCATGATAAATGCTATGTTTCTGAATCTTCATTGTTTTCAGTATATTGTTCCCATTACATTTACACATGTACCAGTGCCTTATGCACTATACTGGAAAGTGATGTGTGTTTTGGAAGTATGTAGTGCAGTAGTCTGTAGACACTCCATAACATGATCTGTCTTTTGTGTTTTCTTGTAATTTATTTAGTGACTCAGTACCTCAGAGTATGTAGCATCAAATGGTAGTATTGTTACTGAGTAGTGAGGCAGGAGGGCTGGGGAAGGTCATGATGACCCTCAGTCAGGAGAGTCAGTTTCTGGCAGAGATTCGAACCATGAACTTCTGAGTACAAGTCTCAAGTATTACCACTTGGACTTTGTTTGTGGTAATGATCTTGCATGAAAGGCGATTTTGATGAACCATACAATATTCTGTAGTTCTTGATTATTTTGCTCCTTATAACCATACATATTTTATGATTTAAATGTCCTTTCTGTATTATATTCACCGAGTTCCTGTTTAATATTTTCTATGAGCATGTGAGTTCAGAATATTACACAAGGTGTATTACTTAATAGTGAAGTGTATCAGTTCGTTTTCCATGTGTGTTACAGAAGTAGAAAGGTACTGAAATAATAACCAAAGGTGCTTATCCAAGCCCCGGCATTTAATCAGGCAGGTACAGAATTAATCTTAGGTGATTTTTAAAGTAGACCACGTAATACGAGTTTTTATACTGATTAATTATGATGGTAATATAATGTACTGACATAACCAAACGCAGTGAATTACAGGACTGGTTGTCCATTTACTGTCACACCCCAAGACAATATAACGTAGTTCCCTGAGACACTGACTCAGTACATGTAACATGCATTGTTTGTAATTTGTGTGTTATTAACCAATCAAATCCAGTTGATTAATGTTTGTTGTCAATAATGTAATACTGAAATATGTTAGCAGCAATCTGTTGCTCTGGTATTGCTTTTTAGACACTCATGCTCTCCTGGTAGGTATTTTGATCACATTATTTTGTTTCAAATATTTGTAGTGTAAGTGGTTACTAATCCTAACATGAAGTGGCATGATGTGTGAGTTTTGTGTTTTAACTTGGTCTTGTATGTTGAATGTTAACAGAAGCTTTAGTGCAGACAATCAGAGAATCAATTGAGAATGATGTTTATCCCATGTGCGTCAAGTGCGACAAAGAGATAAGAAGGTAAAGTGGTTTATCATATGGAACTTAATGTTATGATGTGTGATGACTTCCATGGTGTCATAGAAGCAACTGCAATTTGGATATGTTATGGTGGTTAAATAAAGGAGGATAAGATGAGCAGGGCAGTAGGCACATACAGGGAAAAGTGAAATGTCTACAGGGTTTTGGTGGGCAGATCTGAAGAAAAGAAATTGCTTGGAGGACCTTGGTGTGGATGGGAAGGTAATATTAAAATATATCTTAAAGAACTGGGATGGGAAGGCATGGACTAGGGTAGGTACAGATGGAAGGTTGTTGCAGACATGGTAATGAAACTGACTATACATTAATTACCAACTTGATGCACTGACTATTATTTATTCATAAAATATTACTCTCCTCTACATGTTTTGAGCATCAAGTGCTCATCTTCAGGAGGACATAGTTGTATACAAGCAGCATATGGTACCGTCACTCTCTATAAGAGTCCTGGTGGCCTGTATAATACACAGCTAGAGTGAGAACTGACTGTAGGGGGAAGGTTGTTGGTAGGGCGTCTTAAGATGCCCTACCAACAACCTTCCTCCTACAGTCAGTTCTCACTCTAGCTGCGTATCAACAGGCCACCAGGAACTCTTATAGAGAGTGATGGTACCATATGCTGCTTGTATACAACTATGTCCTCCTGAAGATGAGCACTTGATGCTCGAAACATGTAGAGGAGA
>Ga0209629_10001557_pt1 | contig 14712 bp, 11 predicted proteins | sample TergutCu122P5_FD_187286 | JGI IMG/M metagenome (GOLD analysis project Ga0209629, IMG submission 187286) | Cubitermes ugandensis P5 segment gut microbial communities from Kakamega Forest, Kenya - Cu122 P5 (SPAdes) (version 2) | ecosystem: Host-associated > Arthropoda: Insects > Digestive system...
CATTATCATCATCAAGAGCAGCAGCAGTCATAGGGGATTAGGCCTCGTGACCAGATCTAGTCCCAATAATAGTTTAAAGTCTTTCATGCATTGCCATTGCTTTGTTTCTCACTTTGTCAACCTTTCACAATAAATTGCGATAGTCTGTCTGTGTCCATTCGGCGCACGTGTATTTGCTCGTATTTATTTCTTTAATATTGATTTTTCTTTCAAACTGGGTTACTCTTAAATTCTGATATATATTTTCATGGGTTTTATAATTTTGCCATTTGTATATTCCCATTCTACTCATAAATTTCATTTCCGTTGAAGTTATCCTGTGTTTATCTTTTAACTAACTTCCAAAATTTCGCATCCTTATAAGGTACGTAATGTCAACGTGTTGCATATTTGAAGTCTATTGTCTTTCTGGACGTCAGAGTGTGTTAATTTTCTGTTAATAATGTCCATTACCTGGAACAATTTTGATATTTTAAAGATAATGTGTTCGTATTCTGGTAACCAATAGAGCAACCTAAGTAATTGACGGTATTACTTGTTCTATAATATTATACTTTATTATAATGATATTCCTCACTGGATCTCTCCGTTTAAGAGCGATTGTTCATGTTTTATTTTTGAAAATTTAGATAATATTTTGGTGGTAAATGTCACCAGTTTATTTACAGTAACTGATAGAGCGTTTTCTAAATACGCAACTGAAAATTGTTTGTCCGCGATCATAAAATAAAAAAAATATCTTAATTCCTGCTATTCGAAACATCGCATCTGTTTGCATTTTTAAATGCTGTGAGAAGCACAGAAAATGTCGTTGTTTGCAAGTTGAAATGTTGCGTAATATTGAAAAATTTATAACAGGAAATTTGGAAGCTTCCAAAATCAAATTGTTGCAGGACACAATTTTATTTTTGGTCAATTCTCCGACATGTTTCACCCTGATTTATTAAAATCTTCAGGAGTATTGTATGATAAATACAGCGTATTTTTCGAATTATTTATTAGAATATTCACAAATGATTACTTTGCTTTTCAATTAACATCATTAAAATTGAAGTTGGAGTTAAATTCAGTTAAAATATAATTAAAATACATTTAAATAAAATATAAACTTGAATAGAGTTTGAACTTGTTTTGTGTCCAAACGTCCATATTCAGATTTTCCTTCCTACGCTCTCATTTTTGGAATCAGATGTTTAGTGTGTTTCGTATTCTCTAGCAATGAAATCACATTTTGTAGTGTAAATTTGTAGAGTCAAACTTACACTGTTGTATGTGGTTACGTAAACTAGAACAGAATGCATATTTTATTAACAGAGATGTTATCAGTATTCTGTCTGCGTTCCGTATTGACGTAAATTGTGGTAACTAATCAGAGATAGATCTATTCTAAGTACATAATCGATAAGCTTATGTAGTGGCAGGAGTATAGGTAAATTTAAATAAGAATTTTTGCGTATTTAAATTATTGAGAATTTTAATAATTTCAAAGTTTAGGTTTGGGAAATTTTAAGAGCAACCAGACTAGTAAGTTTGACGGAAAAATTTTAATATCATTCTCAAGAGGTAATTTTCTTATTGTAATAATTTATAGATTAAAGTGTGAAGATTACAGTTTGATTTAACATTTTCACGTGTGGAGGCAGCGAAAACTAGGAATTTTTTTTTTACAACGAAGAACTGGGGTCTTTGGTACATTGTTTAACGTTTCCTTGTCAGATCGGTCCATCCATGTTTGCCTAACCGCTTTGTGCTCTCATTAGCTACCAGTGAGATTTCTGGGACTTTTATGTGTTTGTATATTATTGGCATGTTTGTTGATATTGCGCTTCAGCTCCGTCCTACTAAAGTGTTTTGTGATAATAGCGAGGAAACAAATTTGTGCCACTGCGAAATTTGTGTCCTGATGTTGGATGCCGTAAGGAAAATATATTTTGAGTGTTTTCACATTCTTGTATTAATTTATTCCATTCCATTTACATACTTAACGAATAACTCACATTATGCGGAGGGATATTAGGCCATTAATGGATGTACATTGTGACGTTACATTACAGCAAAGTGTAAAGACACACGATAAAGACAGGCAGCAGAATGTAACGATAGACACTGCCACGTAAACTGCTCCTTTGCACGTTACTTTTTTTCCAAGGAATTTAATTTTGTTGATGACATATAATGGAAATAATGCTTCTCGTCCATACAACTATTTTCTTTCATTTCAAGTTTCCTCCTTAACGTACCGATGTTAAAGGACAAGATTGTCTCGTAGATACTGGACATATGATTTGAGTAATTATTCTTTTGCACCATAAGTATTTGTATGTGAAAAGAACATAATGCCAACAAAAAGTTTGATGGTAATTTTGTTTTCAAATAAATAAAAAAATAAACAATTTTACGGAACCGTCACAAACGGACACTGGATTTCGTTTGGAATTAAAAAGACACAAAGCGCTGCAGCATCAAATAGATGAAGCTGTCAAAACTCAACACATGACTTTCGAGAATGAACTGACCTTCATATTCTAGACATATGAATGAATTATTGCTGCCTATTTCAAAATGACCTGTAATTTGGAAAAAGTATAATTCTGTTAATGTAATTGAACCTGACATCAAACTTCAAATTCATTGGCTTTTAGTAAATGGAAGATATTTTTTGTTCGTTTAGCGTTTAACGAAGAAGTCAACCAACAATCGAATTGTCGAAATAAAAAATAATAATTCAGTAAATGGAAGTAGAAATACGCAAGAAAGGAAGTTGTGTCATTCAATAAAATACACTTACAGGAAATGAACATATAAATATAATTAAAAATCAATGTAAATCGAAAAGGGGGTTTATGGAGCTTCGTAGAGTGTCGAGTGTGTCATTTGGTGTGTATTGGTGTGAGCTTTGACCATAAACACGCTCTGTAATTTTGTCAGTCCTGCTGTGAATTGTTGTCATTATGCATGTGGCAGTACGAACGTTACTGTTCGATCAATACACGTTATGTACCGGTATTCCCCTTCACTTCACACGATACACAATTACCATTCATCAGCCTTAATAATCTCAATTCTACCGCATAATATTATTGCTGTTCAACAGAAATAAAAGGACAGACACCCAAACCGTCCCTGCCATTATACAATTACATTACGGTTTGCACCTGAAGCTGAGTTAAAATACATAATCTGTAAGTAAATTTAGAATACATCTGGATAACTTTTACGCAAATATATATGCTTTTACGCGTTCCTAATATTTACAGCTAAGTATCAGGTAGATAGCTTCTTCTATGCAGATAGGTGTGAAAAAACAACTATATTTTCAAAATCATACCAAACACCTACATCAATCTTGAAGAATAAAATTTAACAACCTCGTAAAGAAAAAGAAAACCACAATTTGCTTATCAATGACAAGACTCTCTTACTGCATAACTAATAACATTACAGACACAAGTAAGAATAGATTAAGTTAAATATCCTATTGTGCTCTTAAATGCAGGTAGAGTCATAAATGTCTTAAATAACCGTATGGCAGTTCGTAAGAAGAATTATGATATTGAACAAAACACCACTGATGTAGAATAATGTAAATACTGCCGTCTGCTGTATGTGAAACTTGTGTGAACATAAAACAAACTGATTTCGAAATTTTCAATGCAAAGCGAATAAATACTTCTTCAGGCACTTATGGAAATATTCACGGAGTTCCATATGTAAGACAAAGTTTGCTGTCGTTTGAATTCACCTGTCCAAATAAACACTACAGAAATGTACAAATATGAACACTACACAAATACTACAGTTGCAAAAGCTAGAAGCGTGTAGATTTTGGGGTGAGGTTTCTTTAATAATACTTGCAAATATAACAACACTTGCTATGTACACATAACGTAACATGAGGCGCGTTCGTGCAACCATTGTTGCAGTGGAAAAGAAATGTGTTACATATTTTGAGTTTGTGTTCGTAGACTTAGTTATCCATCATAAAATACGCATGAGCCATGTTGTCAACTGTAGCCTGTTTGGCTCCAAAATATTTTTCTACATTATCCCATAAACGGCCCAATTTTTGAAAGCAACTTTTGTCTGAAACATTTCTCGTTTCAAATTATCTTAAATGTACATTTTTGTTCATGAAAATATTCGTTATTTATATCAGATTTTGATGAAAAATGAATTCCCTCAACAGATTTTCGGAAAATTCTCAGATGTCAGATTTCATGAAAATCCTTCTTGTGGGAACCGAATTATTCCATGTGGTGAAGCGGACGGACCGACAGAAAAGCATACTGATATCACGAGGTTAAAAATCGCTTTTCAAAGTTTCGCGAACGCGCCTAAGATTGTGTTCAAATATTTTGGACGAGACAATGAAATTTATAGCAGCTGCATAGATTATGAAAATATCAAATTAAATTTATTATATATGCACATATACGACTTAATGTACTTAATTTTACTTAATTTTACCAGAGAAGAGAGAGTATAGCTTAACAAAGAAAATCTGAACCTTTTTTTCTTCACAGCAACGTGTATCTTCCTTCAATACCCCACGAGCACTTCTGTTTACACTGTTTTACGCACTGGGTATTTAGTTACATATATCGGTACTAAAATAATTACGACGGAGTGCTGATAATTCCTTAGCCCCACCCACTTCCCGATGTCGTAGGACGGAATCGATAGTGTCTTTGGAAAGAGGGATCTGTTCATGCAAGTCTTTTCTTGTTACAGAAGTTGAAAGGGAGCATATCAGGCGACGCGCGCGATTTCAACAATATCGAGATGCGAGCTGTCATAATTTTTTTCCTGCGAGGCAAGGCGCCGAAGGAAATTCACGCCATTCTGAAGAAACATTAGTGGAACATGCACCATCGTATCCCACCGTCAGCAACTAGGTGGTCTAGTTTAAACGTGGTGATTTTTCCACCTGTGATGCGCTTGGTCCTTATCGACCCAAAACAGTGACCACCCGAGAAATTATCGAGAAAATGCACGAGGTAATATTGGAAGACCGCCGGATTTCAGCTAAATCAATATCTGAGCAACTGGGCATCTCATGTGAGCGGGTTGGGTCCAACATTCATGAAGATTTGGACATGCGGAAACTCTCGGCGAAGTGGGTCCCGAAATGCCTGAACGCGGATCATAAACGTCAACGGTGCCAGTCGTCTGAGCAACGTTTGGAATTTTTTTATTTCGGCGCGATCCAAATGATCTGTCGCGATTGGTGACCATGGAAGAAACCTGGTTATATCACTATGACCCGGAGACAAAGCAACAATCAATGGAGTGGCGGCATAGCGCCTCACCCCAACCCAAAATATTCCGATGGCAAATTGAAGTACATTGTAAAGGAAAAAAGCCGCAGAAATTTCAGCAAGGTTGTCTTGTTTTTGTACGACAATGCCGCGGCTCACCGGGCACTTGCAACCCAGTAGAAACTGGCCTACTTTGGGCTTCCAATGTCTTGATCACCCACCCTATTCTCCGGATCTGGGTCCGTCGGAATACCAAGTGTTTCCTGGACTGAAAAAAAATTGAAATTTCGCCATTTTTCGTTCGACGCGGAGGTCATTGCTGCCGCGGAGACCTGGTTGGACGGACAATATTTTTTTTTAGTGGCTTGCAAAAGTTAGAGCAACGGGCTAAGAAGTTTATTGAGCTTCGTTGGGGATATGTGGAATAAATCCCGAGTTTGTTCGCTGTAAATTGTTTCCTTCCAGGTCGGGCTAAAAAATTATCAGTTCCCCTCGTATCATGGAAATGATACTTCTCATCCATTCCACTGCTTTGATGCAATTTAAGTATAATTAATATTTAAACATTTAAGGAAATGCTATATAAGAGAGCAATGGATTAATAAAATAACATACCCAGGAAAGGCAAAGAGGAAAGGCCGAAAAGGAAAATTACATCGTACAGCAGCGCACAAATGGAACGGAAAAAGAATTTCAGATCAATTGATATCCAAACACTTATTATTGACGATTGAAGGGAATTTTTGTTACTTGGTCTCCACTAGCTTCAAACTTCCAAACGAAACTCATGTCATAAAACAGACACGCCCGTTTCGACCTAAATTGTTCTGGAAACACGATATATATAGATATATTTTTTTCAATTGCAGAATCGTCGTTGTCCTGCTAGCAGTACCGCCCGCAGTAATTCTACTTGCACTACAGAGCGGTAGGTCCTGTTCGACAAGATAAACAACAAAGACAGACAACTGTCACACGCCAGTCAGCGCACGTTTCTCTGAATCGTGTCATCAGAAGCAACGTGACTCACACACTCTGTAAGTACATTCAGAATAAATGAGGGCCATCAGAGCCAGCACCTTAGCATTTACGAATTTTTTAATTTCATAGCTGAGTTTATATCAGTAACTTGTTACATGCAGATTATTGTGCAGAATATGAATATACTTCCAAGATCTTACTGAGCAGAGGCAAGAAATTTGTTCCATTATATACATTACAAATTATCCCTTTGGCGCCGGTATTTTACATTTAAATTTTAGCACAACCTGTATTTGAAATGTGATTAATACAGGAACCAAAAACGTTAGCATTATGAAATAAACGGGATTTTGAAGAGGAAAGAACGGAGAGTGTGCAGCATGTTTAAAATATTCAGTACGTATATTTGTTGAATAAATATATAAAATGTAGCATCTGGAGGTTAGCTGTGCGGTAGGACGTCTTTTTAAGTCGTTAGGCTTTAAAGGGTTAATTCCAAAAAATCGAAAAGACAGTTCCAGTGAAGTTGCGGACTGCAGTTTGCAGGACGTATTATCATAAACGTTTTTAATAAATTGAGTCTTACTTACTTTAATGTCGGTGTTTCAACTTTCTTATGTCTTGAAACACTATGAAAGACTGGTGAATTCACGGAGCCCTGCTCAGAAAAAAAAATGCATGCAAGAGAAACGTTTGAATATTGAATTTAACAAATACTTTTGTAGTCTATATACCATAAATTACTTTGCAGCCTGCATTCATTTTGAAATGAGAAGATCATTTATGTTAAAAGGTCATTGAAATTAAGTAGTAAATTTTTCCAATCCTATTACATGGCAGCAAGAAAAGATTATTGGGCCCCCCTAGGAGTTCTCTGATGCCCAGTTTAAGAAAGGTTAACATAATATTTGGTTGTTGGTGATAGAGCTGTTGGGACCATAACAAGTCAAAATACTGATAGAGATTTAAAAAAAAGGAAGATTCGTGTTTTATGTTTGGGTGACCGCACATCCCCCTATAATCTTGTAAATAAAGCCAACTTGGTGCACAATTTTTTTTAGGATGTTTATTTCTTTTCTCTGCACGTTTTAGGCGACTATGTGCCCATCATCAGGAGATATATATGTATCTATGCGACACTTGGTACTTGTCACCCTGTGTGGATGACTGTCTGGTATGCAGGGTGCATACCAGGCAGTCATCCACATGTAGGGAAAAGAAATAAATTTAAATTGTGCACCAAGTTGGATTTATTTACAAAAAAGTGTTCATTTGTTTCCTTCAATAGAAGCAATGTTAAAGCCACTAGATATTTACGCTGTAGCCTGCCGCAATGAGAGTACAAATTTTTATATTCGACGATTCTACCACAAGAAACTTTTGCGCTGCTGTCATTCAGTGATGGACTTTGGAAACCATTTGAACAAAGAGAATAATCGTAGGGGATGCATTTAGAATAAACATGAAATATCTGTACTGTTGTACGGCTGGAAATCAAGTTTGCTCTTTCAAGAAAATGCAAGAGAACGGCAAACATTGCTTTTTGCGCATCCTTTCAATCAAGCACAAATCCTCTTTGTGAGCAGCTGTCACAGGAAAGAATGATGAAAGGTGAAGAATTCCTTAAGTTAATATTAATAGTTTTCAAACATCCATACTTTCCCAAGGAGTATAAAACATTTCTATAAACCACCATCTCTTGAAAGAAAAAGTCGCAAATTTCTGGTTGCAGACCAATTATCGTTTTCAAAGGCTCCTCTATTTGAATTCTAAAATATATTTGAGAAAGTCGCACTGTTTATTTCTGACGAGGACCTAAGGGAGAAGAATTGAGGATACACAAAACAAAAATTCGAAATTTAAAGAGAACTGTGGCCCACACATTACAAGCTGGGAATTCAAAAGTGCACAACACTCACTCCAATTTTTTTACAATCATCATTATCATCAGCAGCAGCAGCATCAGCAGTGTTTAGGCCTCGTGACCAGATGAGGCCCCATTAACAACCTAAATTCTTTTGACATATTGCCATGGCTTCGTTTCCCACATGGACACAATTTTACTGTAAATTGTGGTAATCTGTCTCTCTACATTTGTTGCAGGTGTATCTATTTATTCCTCTAATAATAAATTTTCTTTGAGACTGAGTTAAATTTAAATTCTGATAAAGAATTTTAATTCGTTTCTTAATCTTGCCATGAGTATTTTGTATTCTCTTCATAAATTTCGTTTCCCTTGACGTTATCCTGTGTTTACCTGTTCATTAAATTCCCAAGTTTCGCATCCTTATAATAAAGTACGTAATGTAAATTTATTACATATTATAAGTCTAGTGTTTTTCTGGGCTTCAAAGTTCGTCAAATTTCTGTTACTAATTCCGTTACCTGGAGCAATTTCGATATTTTAACAGAAAAATGTTTGTATTCTGGTATCAAAGTAGCAACTTAATTAAATGAAATTGTTTAGTTGTTCTATAATACTATTATTTATTACAATTATAATTTTTATTGGATCTCTTCCTTTAATAGCCATTTTTTAGGTTTTTTGAAAAATTCAGACCACAATTTGTGGTAAATGTCACCAGTTTATGTTTATTTTGCGTTTTCCAAATACGCCATTCCAAATTTGTCGTTCGCGAAAAAGTATAAAAAAAATTTCATATCCTCGTAGTCAAAACAACGCAACTGTTGAATTTTTAAATGTTGTTACAAATACCGAAACAGTCGTGGGTTTTACGTTGAAAGTAGCGTAACATTGAAACATTTATAACAGAAAATTTACACATTTTAGTACCAGCTTGTTGCAAATCACATTTCTATTTTTGGCTCATTCAACGACAATTTTCGGTCTGACTTATTGTCCATCTTCAGGGAATCTTGTATGATATATGCAGCATATATTTCGAATTATTTATTAGAAATTTCGCATGTGTTTGATTTGTTTTTTTGTTTAGAATTATTAAAATTTAAACTGTAGTTAAATTTTTAAAATACTATTAAAATACAATATAAAGTTCAATAGAGTTTAAAATTATTTTGTTCCCAAACATCAATATCTAGATTTTTCTTCTTGCGCGGTAATTTTAGAAAAGTGTATTTGGTGTGTTGTGTACACAATGCGAAATAACGCACTATTCCTTTGTAGTATAAATATGTAGCTTCAATCTTATAATATTCTGTATGGAAACACCAAATTTATAAAAATATATATTTTATTAACAAAGATATATTCAGATATCTGTCTGTGTTCCGCTGGGACGTAAATTGTGAAATTATTAAGAGAAAGGTCTCGTCCAAATATATATTTGGAATCTTGTGTAGTTGCAAGAGTATAGATAAGTTTGATTTCGGAATTTTATGGATAAAATTTTTGGGGATATTATATATTTTTGAAAGTTAACCCCTTTTAGAGTCTGATGAAACTTACGGGCCCCTGCCCAGAAAGAAATATATTTAAATGCATAAAATAGAAAGAGTGTAGTTTATTGAATTTAACAATTTATTTGTAGGCCGTAGACCACGAATTACTTTACTACCTACTTTCATTATTGAATGAAAAGCTAAATTTCAGTTAGAGGTTATTGAAATAAAGTTGTAAATTTTTCCCATCCAAGTTTACGAACTCTCTGCAATCTACTTCCGGTCTACTTAGGGATGCATGGACTGTAGTTTAAGATGGAATGTCTTAATGTTTATTTGTTAGTGATGCAGCTCTACTGACCGTACGTACTGACATCACTGACAGAGTCTAAATACAGCAAAGGAAGTTTCCTTTTGTTTCCTTAAATGGAGACAATATTTAGAGCTGTTTCAGTTAAATGCTGTAGCCTGCCTTAACGAGAGTATAAGTTTTTATTTTAGAAAATTCTACCACAAACAACTTTGGCGGAAAAGACATTTTCGCATCCACATAATAAAGTAAGTAATGTCAAAGTTTCATATATTTCCAGTCTAGTGTGTATAGACCTGAGAGGTGTTTATAAAGTTCTGTTAAGACGCGGTAATTCCCCTAGCTGGAGACATTATGATATGTAACAGTAACATCTTTTTCATTCTAGTATCTAATAGAGCAAGCTAGATATTTGAAACTGTTTGTCCGATCTATAATATTATTGTTGTTCATTAAAGTTTTACTTCTCACTGGATCCCTTCTTTTAAAAGCCATTATATTTATTGCTTGTTAAAAATTTCTTCCATACTTGGGGGAAATTTTCTCCATTTTGTGTATAGAAACATATTGTAAATTTTCTGAATCCGCCACTGTACCTTAGTCATGGGTAAACAGAAGTGTCTTAATACCCTAATTAAATGAAAGTTTGTTCCCTTTAATCTTTTAACTTTTCGATTTTGAATAATCTGATATACACACCCACATGTTAAATATAGTCTGTAAAAGAGGTCAACAATGTCTAAATCCATTAAAATTTTCATCAGTTCTGTCAATGTTTCGCATCCAGTTCTATTTTTATTTAGCTATTTTCATACATTTTTGTAATTTCTGTAAGTATTAATTAGGACTATTTGTCTCTTCTAAAATTTTAAATATCAGCGGCCTTCATAATTCACGAAAAGAATTTTCATAATCAAGAAAATGAAATATATCTGTAAAATATATTACTTTTTTTTCTCTAATAACACCTTTACAGTAAACGCTGAATCAATGCTAGATATTCTTTTGTAGAGCCATATTGGGTTTCGTCTAAAATTTTATAAAGGCCAAAAACGTTTAACTCCATTAATTTTCATCAGTTTTGTCAATGTTCATATCGAGTCTTATTTTTATTTAGATGTTTCCATAGATTTTTGTAATTGCTCTAAATATTAATCAGTAATGTTTCTCTGTTTTAAAATTCTAAATATCAGCGGTCTTCAAATTTCATAAAAGAATTTTCATAATCTAAAAAAAAAAAATGAAAAGTATATCTGTAAAATACATTATCTCCTTCTCTAAAAGTACCTTTACCGTAAAAGCTGAATCAATTCTAGATATTCTTTTCTAGAGCCATATTGGGTTTCGCCTAAAAACGTTTATGATAATATTTTAATTTTTCATTTATTACTATTGTGTAAATTTTGTAGGACGAATTTAATAAGTTTATCGCTCTGTAGTTGTTTGGGTCTGTCCTATATCTTCTTTTATATATTGGTAGAAACATCACACAGTTCCATTCTGCTTGTGTTGTTTCTGATACGTAAATTTCGTTTATAAAATTACGTTTTTTAATTTTCTGTCCCGTGTTTGTACAGTTCTGAAATTTTCCATTTTAAGCTGCTTAAAAATTATTTCAAGTTCTTCTCTATTAATTTCATAATTTTCCTAATAGTCCTTGTTATTACAGCTCCAGTTTGTGTTCACAGTTCGTGTCTTTTCATACCTTTCTATAATAAAATGTAAATTTTTTGATAACAAGTCGGAACTTTATATTTCCAGCTCTCCTGTGTCTTGTTTCAAATATTTCAGAATTTTTAATTGTTTGGTCTCTTATTCCGTCTGTAATACAAACTTCTCCCATGAAAGCTGTTTTCTTTTACTTTATTTTTTGTGCTATGGCCAATAGTGATTTGTAATTTGTTTCATCCTGGACTGATTTTGCATTTAGCCATCCTCTAGATGCTATTTTCTTTACCTCAGTCACTTCCTTATTAATGTCATTATTCCAAATCTGTAAATATTCCTTTTGTGTGAAACCATAATCTTCCCTAAACTTCTTTTGCTGTTTTCCGTAGAACATATTTTCATATTACCCCATTCGTGTTCAACGTCTGTGTTTTCTTCGTAGTGTTTTAAAAATCTTCCATTCCTTGCTTCATATAACCACTATCCACTTCCGGTATTTAATATACAAACTTTTAATTTCTCTTGCAATGTGTTTCCTTGTCTCTTTCTGTTCTAATCACCCACCTTGAACGGAATGATAATTTTAAGCTTAATAAATAATGGTTGTGTTTAACTCTACACCCTTATAGACATGTTTTCTTTCCCTCAATTATTTTTAATGTCATTATCCGAAATCTTTAAATACCTCTATTTCCTTTTGTGTAGAATTTATTCTTTCCTACGCTTTCTTCTGCTCTTTTCCGTAGAATATTTTTCTTATAGTTTTACATTCGTGTTCAACATCTGTGTTTTCTTCAGAGTGTGTTCAGCAAATATCCATTATTTTCTTCATATAAACACTTTCTACTTCCGTCTTTTAATAGAACTTCAGATATTTATAGCAGTGTGTTTCCTTGTCTCTTTAGGTTTTGTCTATTTACCCACCGTGGACGGGATGATAATTTTACGCTTAATAAAATAATGGCTGTGTTTAGCTCTACACCCTTATAGACACGTATATCTTTAATTATTTTTGTCATGTTCTCATTTCCGAACGTATAATCTATTTTTGATTTTGGGTATCGGGCCCGCCACGTAAATTTTGAACATATTTGTACTTGAAAAAGCAGTTTATTATTCTAAATTCCATAAAGTAGCATAAGTCTATCATCTTTTTCCATTGGTATTAATATTTTGCTTCCCATCTTTTCTTATTGTTTTTCGTAGTGTCTGCTTTTAAATCTCCCATTAACAGAAGGTCATACTTTTTATTAATTTTACCCCTTATTTCTTTTAGTTTTTGATAACATTTTTCTGCTTCTTTGTTTCTTTCTTCTTCGGAACATATAAACCTGAGATGTTTAAATATCCTATCTTTAACTTAAATCTCACTTCAATAATTATGCCATCCCAAAACTTGTAATAATCGCTTTGGCCACTGTGTTATATATCCGTAGCTTCGCTCCAGATTAGGCTCAAATATTTTGCTTAACTCCACTGTATATTATACTGTAGTTCCTGGTATCTTCTGCTCCTTGTAATTTATTCTTAATTTCTCTAAAATAAAGCAAATTTTTTTGTTCCCATTTGCAGTACTTCATTCAGTTCCTGTTTTTTATAGTATCCCTCTCACATTCCAAGTAATTTGAACCATTTCTTTGCTTTTGTTTTAAACCCAATAAATCTTCCTGGCTGTTTTAATTGAGGCTTGCTAGTATACAAATTTCCTCATGACAGATAACTAGTCTACCGACATTTAAGTCTGGTGATAGGATTGCTACATTTCCGCCTACAGAGAGACTGCTTATACTCAGGCATTTCTTCCAGAGAGGACGAAACTGTTATACCGCCATGAATCGAACCTCAGAACTTCCTGTCCATGCGTCCCCATCACACTTCTTGAAGACCCAATTTATTATTACTCTCCCATCTACGCCCAGGTCTACCAAGTGGTACCTTTCCCTCAGTCTCCTCACCAAAACTCTACAGGCACACCTCCTGTTTACATTACTTGCCACATGCCTTGCCCAATGTTGGAAGTACATGAAGAAAAGATGTATTTTATTATAAACATGCTTCTGTGCACCTGATAATTACTGGCGTTTACAAGTGTGCTTCTGTCAGTAAAGTGTTACGAGCAGATCAGTGGACAAGAAGTAAATATACTTTCGAAATCCTAAAAGGAAAGAATAGAAATTCTTTCTAGCACGCAGAGTACAAAACTGCAAACCTTCGGAGGAAGAAGGGAAGACTCAGTGTGCTTATTAACCATACAGCTGGCTTACTGAATAAATAATCCAATTACAAATATGAATAGGAGCACATGAAATTAAGTTTTCTTTTTTCAGTACCATAATTTTAAAACTGCTGCCAAAAGACTTGTGCTAGATTGTAGAGGGAGTTACATTTTTGTACAAAGCAAATTTCGTGGAGAAGTGTAAAGTTAAGACTGTTTGCTCAGTGATCTGCAGAGTTTCGTTGTACCGGCATGAATCAAAACTGAGAGGTAAATAAGAATATAAGCACTGGTGTAAAAGGCACGCATATATTTTTCTGGCCTACCTAAAATCAACACAGAGATTGAACGTGTAAGCCTGAAAACGCTATAAATTATGTGAATGTTTACAGTGGACAATACAACAAGCAGATTAAATGAAACTTATTGCAGACACAGGAACTAGAGACGTAAAATTTGTTTTGGTGACATTGGAATGCTAGAACATGCGAATAAAATAATATATTTTCGTGAATGGGCAGAGACACGGAAATAGATTACTGCTGTAGCGTTTTAAATGTAAATTCTTTAGCTACACAACGCATTTTCAACTAAGATTTTATGTACTTGACTTTTAATTTATGTATCAAACAGAATAAAAAGGATAGAGTGGCAGTGACTGACGTTAAAGGCTGAGGCGGTGTAAGATAAATTGTTATTTTCTGTTTTCTTACAGAATAGACTGTTCCAGTGAAGATGAAGGCAACTATAAAGTCTCAACAAGGAATGATAGCGTTTATTATTTTTGTTACTGTAGTGACATGTAGAGTTCATGCGTCCTTGCAAATTACTACTGATGAATATCCACTAATGCACTACACAAGCCTCATAAGCGAAGAAAATTTCATACCTGGACGACCGCTAGTGATAATGCTGCCCCT
>Ga0209629_10001558_pt1 | contig 14706 bp, 6 predicted proteins | sample TergutCu122P5_FD_187286 | JGI IMG/M metagenome (GOLD analysis project Ga0209629, IMG submission 187286) | Cubitermes ugandensis P5 segment gut microbial communities from Kakamega Forest, Kenya - Cu122 P5 (SPAdes) (version 2) | ecosystem: Host-associated > Arthropoda: Insects > Digestive system >...
CGGTTACCGATTGGCGGTTATTTTCCAAGGTTTTCGGACTTCCGCCATGTACAACCATAAAATAATCCGTACCATTATATACATCGCCTCCTTTTCGGAAATCGAAGAGGAAAGAGAGTGTAACATCTTTGAAGCGGAGCGTATTATTCAAACCGCCTATATAGTGTGGTTCACGGTTTCCAACCACTTTATCATTCGCTGTGCTGGATAACAAATATAGTCCTGTTGTCGGATCAACCTGATAGCGCCCATTTGGAATTTCATTTTTATCTGCATCCACTTCATGCATCATTAGCCGGCCGGTCATTCCAAGAAAATATCCTCCATTGGGAATAGAAGCCGCTTTTACAGTACCGAACTGGGCATCTGTGGGATAAAAGTAGGCTACTCCTTTAAGGAATTCTCCCAGTCGACCTTTATTGTAAGAAGCATTCAGCGTAATGTTCCAATCAAAATTCTTTGATACAACCGGTTTACCGGTGAGGGAAAGTTCCATACCCGTGTTCAGTACCGAACCTGAGTTGATTGAACTGAAAATAAACCCGCCGGACTGGGATAAACGCGGCTGAGCAATCTGATTCGCCGTCTGGCTGTGATAGTAAGTATAATCCAAACCTATCCGGTTATTGAAGAATCGAAGCTCTCCTCCCGCTTCCCAAGAAGTTTGTATTTCAGGTTTCAGTATGGCATTACCCGAATAATACTGATTACCCACTCCGTTGAATGACCCGATAGTAATTGGAGGATTTACATAAGTAAGCGTGGCATACATATTGGCGTCTTTACCCACTTGCGCCCAACTGGCTCTGATTTTACCGAACGAAAGAATATCATTTTTTGGAAGCAATTCCGTAAATACGAACGATCCGCTCACAGAAGGATAAAAATACGACCGGTTTTCGAGAGGCAAAGTGGATGACCAATCGTTACGTCCGGTCACGGTAATATAAGCTAAACTTTTGTATGACAGTCCGAATTCTCCGTAGGCGCCAACCAAGCGTCTTTGTCCGATAGCATCAGTAAAGAATTTATTATTGTTAGCTATGTTTCCAAAACTAATGGTACCTGCAGTAATAAAAGTATATCCCCAAAGCGTATTATTTGCTGTTTTTGTATCTTCCGAAGTGGTACCCAATAATAAATGCGAATCAAAATCGCCGAATGTTTTATGAAAATTGGACATCAAGTTGGAGGTTAGATAAGTGTAATCATACGCGGATTTACTCAAGCGGCCGTTCTGATACAATGGCCTTAAGGCGCCGCCCGGAGCAACATAAATGTAATCATCCGTCTTGTATTGGTCGTAACCAAGACGAGCGGTCACGTCCCACCAGTCGGCTATTTTGAAATTAGCGTTCACACCTCCGGTAAAACGTTTGGTTTGACTGGTTAAATTATTCTTGTTGATGATCCAATAAGGATTGTCAATGTCGCTTTGTAAATCGAAGGCGTCTGAATACGGACGGAATTGTGTTCCATCTTCATTGATATAATGCGACATATCGAGTGTACGGGGCCAACGGTATAGAGACTCCATGCTTCCGACTCCATTAGGTCCGCCTGTTTCAATAGACCACAAACCGGAAGTTGTTAAAGTCTTTTGAGTATTGGCAATAGAATATGCGGTATTGACACCTAATGTCAAACGTCCGTATTTCTGTTCCCCATTAAGGCGGAAGGTTGTTTTCTTGAAATTTGTTACAGGTACGATACCCTTTTGATCAAAATTAGAACCTGAAAAATAAAATTTGTTGTTTTTTGATCCGCCCGATACGCTTACGTTATTATCAAATACCGTTGCATTCTGGAAAAAGGAGCCGATGTTGTCATATATTGGAGTTCCTGAAGGATTCTGCGGTCCCCAAGTGTCATAAGTAAATTTGTTCATTACCCCGTTGGTAGAATAATAACCGGGGGCAAAAGTGGATTGCATCTCAGGTAACTTATTAGCCCATGAGGTTCCTAATTTACTGCTGAAATCAACTTTTACCGTACCTTCAGAGCCTTTCTTGGTAGTAATGATGATCACGCCGTCGGCTGCCCGCGATCCGTACAAAGCGGCTGCAGCAGCGCCTTTCAAAACGGACATCGTTTCAATATCTTCAGGGTTTACGTCCATAATACGGTTGGAAAAACTCGTATTACTGCGCGACATACCATCCGAAGATGTATTACCGGTTACCGTAGTCGAATTATCATAGATCACCCCGTCGATAACGAATAAGGGTTGATTTTGTCTGCTCTCGGATGTGGAATTACCGCCGCGAATGGTTATAACAGCGCCTGCGCCGGCAGAACCGCTGCTTTGCGTAATGTTTACTCCGGGAACTTTTCCTACCAAAGAATTAATAACGTTCGTATTTTTGTTTTTCATCAATTCATCCGAACCTAAGTTGGAAACAGAATAACCCAGCGCTTTTCTGTCCTTTTTAATATCCATAGCAGTTACCACCACCTCGCTCAACGCTTGGACATTTTCTTCCATCGTAACATTGATTTGGTTTCTGTTTGCCACCTGAGTAACAGTTTTATAACCAAGGAATGTAAAACTGAGAACCTGATTATCCCCTTGCACCTGAATTGAATAATATCCGTTCACATCTGTTACCGCGCCTCGCGTAGCGCCTTCCACACTCACGCTCACCCCAATCATAGGTTCGCCTTTGGCATCGCTTACCGTTCCTGTTACCGTCTTCGCAGCTTGTTGCACTACGGCTGGTTCGGTCGAATTACCGGCAAACGCATAGCTTGTTGAATAACATAATAGAAATCCAACAACAAGCATGCTCAAAATTTTTTTGCTTTTTCGTGTAATCATACCCATTCTTAATTTACTAAATTAAACATTCGTTTTAAAATTTCTCACAATAGTATTTATAATATATTCATAAAATAGGCTTTATTTCCGGATCAACAAACACAATCCGAAAATGGTAAATAAAGCATTCAATATCAACCGCTCGTGACTGAATTGATAGCCGTTGAACCAGACCTTAGAATTCAGATCGAGTATAAAACATAGAACCGGCGATAGAATAGCTACCAACGGAACCCACCTGTCTTTTACGGCTTTTTTGGTAAACATTCCGAAAGCGAACATACCAAGCAACGGCCCGTAGGTATAACTGGCCACCATATAAACCGTATTAATGACGGAATCGTTATTCAACAGATTAATCATGAAAATGACGACAGCCATTACCGCCGCCATACCGATATGTACTTTTTGGCGGACAAAGGCTAATTGGTTTTCGGTTTTGGTCTTAGCGCTTTCCAAAATATCAACGGTAAATGAAGTAGTGAGCGCCGTTAATGCCGAGCCTGCTGCGGCGTATGCTGCGGAAATTAATCCTATGATAAACAATACGCCTACCACCGGCGAGAATCGCATCGCCAAGAACGGAAATACATCGTCGCCCTTAGCCGGTAAAGCAATTTGTTGGTTAGCGGCGTAAACGTACAACAACACCCCTAAGGTTAGGAAAAGTATATTGATAAAAATTTGCAAAATGCCCCCGATAATCATATTTTTACTTGCATCGCCTGAGTTTTTACAACTCAGCGATTTCTGCATCAAATCTTGATCTAATCCGGTAGTTGCAATAACAATAAAGATGCCTGCCAGAAATTGTTTCAAGAAAAATCGCTTATCGTTTATGTCATCGAAAAAAAAGGATTTAGACAGGTTGGAGCCTTTGATAAGCGACCACATACTCCCCGTGTCCAAACCCATATTTTTGCCAATATAATAAATGGTTAATCCTACCGTAACAATTAAACAAAAAGTTTTGAGCGAATCGGTCCAAATCAGCGATTTTACTCCTCCGCGAAATGTGTATAGCCAAACGATGCCTACCGTAAAGACTATATTCAGAGCGAAAGGCAGATGCAAAGGAGAAAAAACCAATAACTGCAATACCACGCAAACAATGAAAAGGCGCACGGAAGCCCCAAGCATTTTGGAAATGAAGAAGAACCATGCGCCTGTTTTGTAAGAAGAAATCCCGAACCGGTTTTCCAAATATTCATAAATGGAAACCAGATTCAGTTTATAATATAAAGGAATCAATACAAAAGCAATAATCAACTGTCCCACGGCAAAACCCAATACCATTTGCAGATAGGAAAAACCGCTGACAGCCACCATACCCGGAACGGAAACAAATGTAACTCCCGAAATAGCTGCGCCGATAGTAGCGAAAGCTACAACATACCAAGGCGATTTTCGATTACCGGAAAAAAAACCTGCATTGTCGGTCTTCCTTCCGGTAATGTATGAAATGAGAAACAAAACGGCAAAGTATGCTGCAATAGTGCCGATTATTGCGATTGGTGTCATGAAAATTATTTGTGACTTTTACCAGCCGGGATTATTCGGATTCAAATTGGGATTCAAATCTATCTGACCGGATGGAATAGGATACAAATAATATTTTTTATCAAAATCACGTTTCATTCCTTTGCTACCGTCAATATTGGTTCCTACTTTAGCTGCAGTATAAGCCGGATCATTTCTGACATCAGCGCCCAATAATATATTCGGATACATTGAAGAATTCAACTTGTCTAATTGATGCCAACGAATTAAATCCCAATACCTGAACCCATTATCAAACATCAATTCACAACGGCGTTCACGGCGAATTTCCCAAATTAAGCTACTTACGCCATGATTGTTTGCAGGATCGCTAAATCCTACATTTGTACTTAAATGGGGTAATCCTGCACGATCTCTCAATTTATTTATAGTTTTGTCCAAGTCGGCGTCTGTAATTGTACCTAATTCAGCGGATGCTTCAGCATAGTTCAGATACACAACAGCCAACCAAAATAAGGGGGCGTGGGTATAATTTGAACTTGTATTTCGCCGATATTCAACAGGAATAGTAATATTATCATATTTACAAACCCCGAAACCGGTAGATGAAGTCATCGCCATAGCGCCACCGCGTACGTATGTATTTCCAACGTACATCAACACAGGATCTATTGTTTCGCTCAAACGTTTATCGCGTACAGACAACATGTTTGCTACAGATAGATGTCCTGCTTCCATTGGAGCTATAACATTTTTATCTTGACCGGTCAAAGCCAGCGGCTTCCCATCTTTAAAAAGATAAGCGTTAAATGCATCCATCGTCATACCGCTAATCTGAGTTGAAGAGCAAACATAAGCAATTAATGAATGGACAAAAGTTGTTTGCTTATAAGCCTTATAAAAAATCATTTCTGTATTCTTGCTCAAATCAATAGAATTATAATTGCCTTGATAAGAAGCGTTCAGAGTATATTTATCCATGATTGCGCTACAAGCGTTTTTACATTCGGTCAAGAATTTAGTTGCGCCTGCAGCATCGGGAGCAGGTTGTCCGTCTTCTGTTTTACGGTACTTCCTGAAAGTTCCTTCGTATAAACAAATATCTGCTTTCATTGCTTGCGCCATACTCCGGCTCCAAGTAATTTTGCTATTTACGTCGTCAATGTTGGACACAGCAAAATTTAAGTCTTCCAAAACTTTATCCATCACTTGATCTCGATTCGTACGAGGCCCGTATAGAATACCATCATCCGTAATATCCAATGATTTATCAGCATAAGGAACATCTCCGAATGTACGCACCAACCTGAAATATTCATACGCTCTCATTAAACGGGCAACGCCAATCCAATGATTTTTAACAGCATCATTTTCTTTGATAGTGGGTACATTTTCAATCATTACATTGGCACGGCGAATTTCCGTGTAAGCTCCACTCCATGTTCCATTCGAAACAAGATTATTTTTTTGTCCCCAATCGGAAAAAGAATTCCCTGCTTGGTCATCCGACAGCGTTGAAAAATAAAACACCCCCGTACCGCCGCCATTACCATATCCGGTAAATTCATTATAAAACGCATTGGCGTATCCCTGCACATTTGCAGCGCTTGTCCAAAAGTTAGCGTTGGTAAATTGATCCAGCGGACCTTTATCCAAGATGCTATCACATCCCACTAAAGCTATCATTGACAAGATTCCTGCTCCTATTGATAAAATATATTTTTTCATATTATTATATATTAGTATATTAAAAAGTTATCTGTAAACCAAAAGATACCGTACGATAATACGGAGAAGTTCGACCCCATGTTCCGTTTCCATAATCATTCGTTCCGTCGTATGTACTTTCACTGGTGTTGACTTCCGGATCGAGTGGTGCATTAGTTTTTTTAATCAATTCACAGAGATCATTTGCACTAAAATAAAAACGAACTTTATTCAAATACGCTTTCCGGCTTAGAGATGCAGGCAGCGTGTAACCAAAAGTCAGATTTTTAAAGCGTAAATATGCAGCATTGAACAAATATTTGGTTTGTGGATAGAAGTTGTGATTCCCTAAATTCAGTACGGAAATCGTACCCTGACCTGCATTTGTAGGATACATTCTTGGAAATTCTGCATTCGGATCCTGATTTGTTTCCGACCAATAATTTGTTTGATTGGAATAAATAGCGTCTGCTCCACGCATCATCGGCATAATAAATGCTGATTGTGTCCAGATGTCACGCTTTCCTACACCCTGAAAATACATATCTAAGTCAAAACCTTTCCAATTACCGCCCAATCGGAAACTGTATTGGTATCGAGGTTGTGTATTGCCGATAACTTTCAAATCGCCATGATCGTCGGCGGAACCTTTACCACCGTCAATGACCCCGTCGCCATTTAAGTCTTTGAATTTAATGTCTCCCGGGCCAAATACAAAAGATCCCTGTTCCAATTTTTTCTGAGAAGCCACTCCTGCCTTATATGTTCCATCTGCATTAAAATCATCTTTTGTGAATAGGCGTTCGGTTTCAAATCCCCAAATATCGCCCCATACTTTTCCGCTGTAATTTTGGTTCAACAACTTGGCGTCATTATCCCATTTGGTAATAACCGTTTTAAAATCACCGATGCTGGCATTTGCATAGACATTTAATTCATTGAACCTGTGTCGCCAATCAAGTGAAAGTTCCCACCCACGGGTTCTTAACGTTCCTGCATTTACCATTGGAGCGCCGATACCTAATACTTGCGGCAACGTTTTACTCGGAGCCAACATATCTAAGGTCATCCGTTGATACCAGTCGGCTGAAAGATTGAAATCATTTACTAATCCTAAATCAAGTCCAACATTTAATGTTTGTATTCGTTCCCATTTTAAAGTGGTCGAAACCATAGACGGAAGATTGTATGCTGTTACTTTATTTCCGCTTGCATCTAACCAGTAAGTACTTCCTGCCGCTATATTTGCAATTGTGGAAATAAACATATTATTACCGACTGCTTGATTTCCGATCTGGCCGAAAGAAGCGCGAATTTTGGCATTATTGACGGTTTCCTTCAACGAATTAAAGAACGGTTCTTCGCTTATGCGATATCCGAACGAACCCGATGGGAAGAATGCCCAGCGGCTATTTGCCGGAAACTTGGAAGAACCATCGTAACGTCCATTCAGTTCTAAAAGCCAAATTCCTTTATAGTCGTAATTTAGACGGCCAAACCAACCCGCAGCGCCCCATTTACTATGAGACCCTCCTACGGTTTGATCTCCAGTAGCTAAACTGAATTCCGGTAAATTATTATCCAATAATGTTGTGCGGTTGGCCCAAAACGATCTAACTTCTCCTTCTTCAGCATTTGTTCCTAACATCAAGTTGAAATTATTATTTTTTGCAACGTTAAATGCATAATTGGCGTAGATATTTAAAGCGTATGAATTGTTACGCGTATTTTGTTGACGCAGAAAAGAAGCGCTTTGAGCAGAAACAGTAGCTAACGCCCCTGTAATATCCCCTCCCCAGGAGTTAAGTGCAAAAACAGGAAGTCCCACTCTATCCTGATTCCAATTTACAATATTATAGGTATAATCGGCGTTTAATGTTAAACCTTTAAAAATATCTGCTTTTAAAAATGCGCCCATACGTGTAAAGGCGTTATTTGTTACTTCATCCCCTGCTTGCTTCAATTGAGCGATGGAATTGTTGGCATCATATCCGTTATAAGTACCGTAAGGCCCGAAAAAACTACCCCAACGCCACAAATACTGATAAGGATAACGCCTTGTAAAAGGAGTAGTATACACCCTGTCGCTGTAACTGAAGCGACCGCCCACCTGTAGCCAATTGGTTACATTCGTATTCACATTCACCATAGTGGTATACTTGTTTATTTTATCAGGGTTAAATGTAAATTCGCCTTCATCATGATTATAACCTACAGACATAAAGTAATTTGTCTTTCCGCTTGAACCTTGAACAGATAAATTATGACTTTGCGCGGGTTTCCATGTGCGGAACATAATGCCTGCCACATCCCAATCCGCATAAAAATTAGTTACACCATTTATCACTTCAAAATCATCACCGAGAACCATTTCACGATAACCGGTTTTTCCTCCGTGTCGTTGTTTCCATGCTTCTGCTTTAGCAATAAAAGCATCATCCATGGTCATACCAAACAACTCGTTTGCCGCTCCGGCGCGGGTATTAGCATCTCTCAATGCACGAGCTTGCGTCGCAACATCCGGATAATTCGGAAGCGCTGTCGGAACTGTACCCCAAGCAAAATTATTGGTATAATTTACTGATACTTTATCTGTCTTTTTTGCCGATTTTGTTGTAATCAAAATAACGCCAAAGGCAGCTCTTGTGCCATAAATAGATGTTGAAGCCGCATCTTTCAATACAGAGACATTTTCTATATCTTGCGTATTCAGGTAGGAAATATCATCCATTGGAACGCCATCTACTACAATGAACGGATTACTCGTTGCATTGTTACTCAAAGTACCGACCCCGCGAATTGTAATAGTCGGCGTTGCGTTTAATTTACCGGTAGCATTTAGAACAGTTAATCCGGGAACAACGCCTTGCAGAGCCTTACCAACATCAGCTTGAGGACGGGCTTCCAACGTTTTACTGACATCAACAGTTGATACAGCCCCTGTCAGATTCGCTTTCTTCTGTGTTCCATACCCCACTATCACCACATCTTCCAATGACTGTGCATCTTCTTCCATCGTAACATTGATAAGGTCTTTGTTTGCTGCAACCGTTACCGGTTTGTAACCAATGTATGAAAACCTCAATGTTTGTCCTTCAGTGACGCGAATCGAATAATGACCGTCTACATTCGTCATCGTACCAACTGTTGTCCCCGGTACGGCAATGTTTGCGCCAACGATGGGTTCACCCTGGGCATCTTTTACCGTTCCTGTTACCGTTCTCCCTGCTTGTTGCGAAACAGCCGGTTCGGTCGAGTTATCGGCAAGTGCATAATTGTTGGCATAGCATAACAGAAATCCTGCTAAAAAAACAATTAGCAGATTTCTCTTCCTTTCTTTTCTTTTGTAAATCATACTAGTTAAATTTAAATGAAAATTAGATTTTTAATTAATTATTTATTCTTTCTTCTTCCCATACCCCGGATCAATTTTCAACATCGACACGGCGATAATAGGAACAATAGCGCATATCAACACCCAGATGAAAAAACGCTGGTATCCCAATTGTTCCTGCATCCAACCGGCAAACATGCCGGGGAGCATCATCCCTAAAGCCATAAAGCCTGTACATATCGCATAATGAGCTGTTTTGTATCGTCCTTCGGAGAAATACATCATATAGAGCATATAAGCGGTAAAGCCGAAACCGTAACAGAATTGTTCAACCAAAACGCAAGAATTGATGATCCAAAAATTGCCGGTTTGCGTATAACTCAAAATAACATAGATGATTGCAGTAGGCGCCATAATGAGCGTCATAGGCCATATCCATTTTTTCAATCCGCCCCGGGAAGCGGCAATACCTCCGATAATTCCGCCCAGCGTAAGTCCGATGATTCCTACTGTTCCGTAAACAATACCCACCTGCCCCGTGCTGAGCCCAAGACCGCCCTTGTTGATGGGGTCGAGCAGGAAAGGATTGAGCAGTTTCACCACTTGCGCTTCCGCTAAACGAAAAGTCAGCATGAAAAACAGCGCAGTGAATAATTGCGGCTTCTTAAAGAAAGTGACGAAAGTTTCTCCAAATTCTTTAAAGATAGTCTGGGCTTTCAAATCGGCATTTGGCTCGTCTGCCGCTGGTTTGGGCAACATAAAACGATGGTAAAAACTGAACAGTATAAACAAACCGGCCAATACAAGGAATGTAACCGACCAGGCAAATCGAATATTGCCCGACAAACCTGAATATTCCGCTTTTGTTGAACCTGTCAGTTTGGGGTCTGCTTGAAAAATCAAGTAAGCAGGTTTGTTCCAATTGTTTTCGTTGAAAGTCAAGCGGTCGCCACGCAACAATGAAATTCCTTTATTTCCGCCGGTCAATACCGTATTGAATACCATTTCCTTTCCTTCTTCCGGTTTCTTGGAAAGATAAACAAGCAAAACGCCGATATTTCCTGCTTGGTCGGATATGACTGTTTCCTTTTTTTCTCCAAAGTACCGTTTTACCCAGCTATCTTTTTTTTCAGCCTTTATATTCTTCTTTTTGCTTTCATTATTTGCTTTCTTCTCCTCTGAAATAAAACCGTTTGCAATATTTAAAGCGGTAATTTTTTCAACGAAAGCGTTTAATGTATCTTTATTAATCGTTTGAGCGCCGATTTGAATCGTTTTTTTATCGGTAAGAAACGTAATATCTCCTTGTTGTTCAGTAATATCAGGCGCTTGAGGAAGTATCAAAGTATTTTGCGAATAAGCAGGCGATACTTCTACCGGTATTTTTACTTCAATACCGGAAGACGACTCTAAAGCTCCTGCCAATATAACTAAAGCGCCTTGGCTCAGAATGGTCGCCACTCGGTAGAACATACTCCTGATGCCTACATACTTGGCTTGCTGGTTGGTATCGAGCGCCAACATATAAAATCCGTCGGCTGCTATATCGTGCGTGGCCGAACTGAAAGCCAACAACCAAAAGAAAGCTAAGGTTGCTTGGAAAAAAAACGGAACGGGAATGACGAATGCAATCCCCGCAAACCCCGATCCGATTAACAACTGCATAGTGAAAATCCACCAGCGTTTGGTTTTCAGAATATCCACAAAAGGACTCCAAAGCGGCTTAATCACCCAGGGAAGATACAACCAACTGGTATATAGCGCAATGTCGGTGTTGGAGATTCCCATCCTTTTGTACATGATAACAGAAATAACCATCACGGCCACATAAGGCAAACCTTGCGCTAAATAAAGCGAAGGTACCCAAACCCAAGGCGATGTGTTTTTCTTGACATCCATGATTAGTTGTTTTTCCGGTTAAGCGCTATCCTCGCTAATAATTCAATTGTACGGATACGGTCTTTGTAGAGATTATGAGCGTTCTGCCTGTTGATATCCAATGATGCGTCGGAGTTTTCGTCCCAACGGCGGCACAGATACAAAGGTTTGTAAATGCGTCCGATACGATAGTTGCGAGAAACAGCCAATCCTACGGCATAATCTTCGCCGTAGCTGGTGTTGGGAAGTTTGATTGTCCGCAATACCGGCGTGTAGAAAGCGCGCGGAGCGCCCAAACCGTTAATGCGTAAAGCGTTGTTTCGTCCGTTATCCGGCGTCCATTCGCGGTGATCGATAATTCCGGGCGGAATTTCTTCCAATTTGAAATTTACCATTTGGTAGGTTCCGACAATCATCGCGCAGTTCTGTTCGTAGAAAGCGTCAACAATGGTCTGAATCACTTGGTTGTCGATATACAAATCGTCGCTGTCCAATTGAATGGCGAATTTTCCGCATTGCGGATGCATAATACCCGTGTTCCAACAACCGCCGATGCCGAGATCGTTCCGGTCGGGAATAACATGAATCAAACGGGAATCGGTAGCGGCGATTTTCTGCAATAGGGTAGTGGTGCCGTCGGTCGAATGATTATCTACCACAATCAGATTGAAAGGGAATTTTGTTTCCTGTTTCAGTACGGAGTGAACGGCATCTTCGATGGTGCGTGCTCGGTTACGTACCGGTATAATGACAGATGCTTCAACAGGGAAATTTTCTTCCGAAAAAACCACCGGAGTGAATTCGGGTTTCAGCCATGCTCCAATATCTTTCAAGTGTCGTGTACAGACAGCTTCCATTTCTATTTGCACTTGACGGTTTTTCGGATCGACGTAGTCGAATATTTTTTCGCCTGATTTCCGGTTGTCTGTTTCCAATTCCGTATAAAGAAATTCCTGTAAATGAAACAAACGGTATTTTTGAGAAACTTTCAAACGCAAATCATATAAGGCAGCCGATTGATAATCAACATCCATTGCGCCGACTGCTTCTTTAAAGGCGTCTGAACGGTATAATAATAAGGAGCCGAAATCAAAATCATCGCGCAAACTTCCTTCTAAATAATCAATGACCGGATGCGCTTGTTGAACGCCGTCCTTTATTTTATAGCAGTCGGTATATACCAAACCGGCTCCTGTATCACCGGCTACCTGCAACATTCGTTCGAGAGCGTAAGCGCCCAATTGTAACGGTACGGATTGTATATATAATAAGGTGTATGGCGTATTGATTTTTTGCGCCAACGATTTCAATGTTTGTGTCTGTCGCAAGTGGCCTGCCGATAAGTCGAAATAGGTAATATTCTCGTTCATGTATTAAAGTATGTATTAAACAATGATGCTTCAAAGGTAAATATTTTTTTTAAAAGAACAAACAAATTTGTCATACATCTTATATATATGCAAAAAATTTTATACTTTTAACATTAGAATATAAATTTCCCGGTTATTTTTTGGATTATTCATTAATATATCGTAATTTTGACTCGAATTAAGATTTTTTTTTCATACCCAATAGTTCAAAAAGAAAGTTATAATACAAATTATTACTAATAATAATTGCTCTAAAAAAGATAGAATAAAGATGATAAGTATCACAGAATCTCCTTCGGTCTTTCAGCATTTAGACCGGATGTCGGTAAGCGAACTTTTGACCGGAATGAATCAGGAAGACGTTCAGGTTCCATTGATAATACACAAACTAATTCCTCAGATAGAGATATTTATAGAAAAAATATTAGAAAAAATGTCTGCCGGAGGAAGGGTTTTTTATTTGGGTGCAGGCACCAGTGGTCGTCTGGGAGTTTTAGATGCTTCGGAAATTCCGCCTACATTCGGCGTGTCGCCCGGAATTATTATCGGCTTGATTGCCGGAGGCGATACTGCTTTGCGTAGCGCAGTGGAAGCAGCGGAAGATAATCCCGATCGTGCTTGGGAAGAATTACAGTCGCTCAAGATTAATAAATCGGATACCGTGATTGGAATTGCCGCTTCCGGAACAACGCCCTACGTAATCGGCGGCGTAAAAAAAGCACGTGAAAGCGGATTATTGACCGGATGTATTACTTGCAATCCGGGTTCGCCTTTGGCGCAGGCCGTAGAATATCCCATTGAAGCGGTAGTAGGACCGGAATTTGTAACCGGCAGCACGCGCATGAAAGCAGGTACCGCTCAAAAATTGATTCTGAATATGATTTCCACTACCTTGATGATTAAGATGGGGCGTGTGAAAGGCAATAAAATGGTCAATATGCAACTGACTAATAAGAAATTAGTAGAACGAGGCACCCGGATGATTGTCGATGAGTTGCATATTCCCCGCGAAGAAGCCAAAACTTTGCTTCTGCGGTATGGTTCAGTAAAAAAGGTTTTAGATGCAGCTCTTTAGAATATGAAAGACATTTTACTCACCGGTCTCACGATTAGCCTTGCTGGAGTTGGAAATCTACAAGCACAATCTACTGCAAAACAGCCGAATATTCTGTATATTATGTCGGATGATCACACTTCGCAGGCTATCAGCGCCTACGGAGGAATATTGGCTTCTTATTTGCCTACGCCGAATCTTGACCGTATTGCAAAAGAAGGAGTTCGAATGGATAATTGCTTCGTAACCAATTCGATCAGTACGCCGAGCAGGGCTTGCATCCTTACGGGACAGTACAGCCAGAAAAATGGCGTTTATACGCTTGACGAGTTGTTTGACCGCGATCGTCCCAATGTAGCAAAAGAGCTGCAAAAAGCGGGCTATCAAACTGCGATTATAGGCAAGTGGCATTTGGGTACGGAGCCTTCGGGGTTCGACTATTACAATGTGTTGCCCGGACAAGGGAGGTATTACAACCCGCAGTTCATTAAAAAAGGCGATTGGGACAAAGGCCCAAACGGACGTCCGAGATTAACTGAATACGGAGGACATTCTACCGATGTTATTGCCAATGAGGCTATTAGTTATATGCAATCAGTCAATCGCAACCAACCGTTCTTTCTGATGTGCCACTTCAAAGCGCCGCACCGTCCATGGCAGCCGGCTCACAGGTTTATGAATCTGTTGAAAGATGTTGTCATTCCCGAACCGGACAACCTGCTCGACACCTACGAAGGAAAAGGGCAGTACGCCCAGTACTTGCGAATGTCGATGGAAAACCTGATTTCTAATGACTTCAAAGGCGAAACAATTCCCGAAAATTTAACTCGAGACGAAAAACGGCATTGGGCATATCAGCGCTATATAAAGGATTACCTTCGATGTGTTGCAGGAATCGATGAAAACGTAGGACGGATATTAAAATATTTGGATGACAACGGACTAACCGAAAATACAATCGTTATTTATACCGGCGATCAGGGATTTTTTCTCGGCGAACACGGTTGGTTCGACAAACGGCTGATGTACGAGGAATGCCTGCGTA
>Ga0209629_10001559_pt1 | contig 14701 bp, 5 predicted proteins | sample TergutCu122P5_FD_187286 | JGI IMG/M metagenome (GOLD analysis project Ga0209629, IMG submission 187286) | Cubitermes ugandensis P5 segment gut microbial communities from Kakamega Forest, Kenya - Cu122 P5 (SPAdes) (version 2) | ecosystem: Host-associated > Arthropoda: Insects > Digestive system >...
ACTGTTCCAGAGATTCTTCAGGCGGTAGACCGCTCCATTCGAACTATCAACACAACAGGCGCTGCTAAAGGTATCCTACGACTTCCACATCGCTGGCAACGGGTTGTAAACAATGCTGGTGACTACAATGAAGGACAGTAAAACTTCGAAACATGTATCTATTTTGTATCAGTTGTAAATAAATAGTTGCCACTATTAAAGTTCCAACCCTCGTATAAACACCTGGTATAGGCAAAGTTCAGATTTTTTTGTCTTCAAGATTTTGGTACATACAGTACCTTAAACTCTACGCTGTAAATGTTTAAATATAATCAGATCATCAAATAGTTTATGCGTCATGGATGCACGAGAGTAACAAATGTGCCCTTTCAGGAACTTGATGTGTCCCCTTCCTCCAGATGTGAATTGAAAAGTTCATAATATAGAAATGATTTTGTTATAGCCCCATAAATATTTGTAAACAAATCTCCAACCATGAAATTCTGCTGTAAAACAATGGGCGACATATGACAGTAAATATCTGCATGAACGGCGTATTAATCATTTTTAATTGTCTCCGATCCATGGCAGAGCCGATATTACAACCACTAGACTTTTGTATTTCATGTACACAGCAGTTTATAAGTGAGATATCAGATGAATAATGCATGAACTACTGATGCTGCTAATACTAAGCCGTCAACAAACGTAATTGTCACGTTAAAATTCCGTACACGGTGGTTACTGCATATACCACCACACGCTGTAACTTAAACACTTCTACAATGTTCTCGCGTTTTTTAAAACAATAAAACACATCTCGAGACTGTCGCTACGTTTATGGCATTTGACAGCCGAGCTGCTGGCTGGAGTTCAGAATACATCCGGAAGTTCCAGCGACCGGCCAACTCGATCAAATTTTCCGTGGTTTTCCTATGTTCTCAAGCAAATTATGCGCTGGAACCCAAATTCTGCACGTGCTTCATGCTGTTCATGCAGGCTTCCCAGCATCAACCTCAAAATTCCACTCGAAGACAGCCCTCCCACACTTAACACAATTTCTTCATAACGCAACCTTCGAAATACAAAATTCAAAATTCAACCCAAATGATCAGCTGCATTCCTGTGCTGCATACTTAAACAGCCCATTTTTACCGTCTTCGCTTCTCAGCGGTATATCTAGCCTCAAACTTACCTTTACCAAAGACAACAGTGGGCACAACCTGGGAAACTTAAATGGAGCTCTTTTCGATTTGTTAATGCGTACAGAAAAGGGGATGGACAGAATGATTTTATTGGACTCTTCACAGGGAATGAAGGCACCCGAATTACCTGGAAATATAAAACTGCTTCCACTGCGATAATATCATGAATTTATAGATAGAAGTACCCTTTCTTCGCCCCGGGGTGGTTGATTTCTTTAATGATATTAAATATGAATTATTAATATTACAAATAAAAAATAGCACTCATCGTAAAAAATTCGAGTTTTATCGTCAATTTAAATTTATTTAGGCGAGGAATCGAAAATTGTGGAAAATATCTACTGCATTATGTAAACATGGATTTAACCTTCGTTTCTACCGTACATAATGACAAGCGTTCAAGTAAATATATATATAGACTTTCCTACCCGTGACTGCAATTCATAAACCTCCCTTGATACCTGAATTGCGAGCTTCGATTCCTACACCATGAAGTCAAAGTGCCGTGCAACTCATGGTTATTCCTTTATGAGCAGTTTGCGAACATCGAATTATGGGAAGGATTCTGTTTTAATGGTCTTATGTAAGTTAGTTCGGATAAAATGCCTCGAGATGCCATGTACTGTGAGGTATAGCAATTCTTGCACTGGCGGGAGATCTAGACACGTGGCATTTATAGGTTCATAAAATTTTCTCCATCCTCTTGCCACTTACTCTGTCTTACACCGAAATATTTTCCTCATTCCAAGGCCTCAAACACATGCAGATTTTGTTCTTACGTGGTAGAATCAGTTACACACTCATACGGAAATTGCCCTTGTGCCTTCGAAATATATCTTGCATTCTGTCCAGCTGTGATTAGTCCTCACAGCCGCATCCAGTGTTGTTTCTCGTGACAGGCAGGAGCAATGCAATATCTACAGTCAGGTCACGTTGTGGGCGTGGAGTGATTGCAAGCCTTGCAATTAGTGCAGAAGTTTCCGGTACTCAGGATGAGCGCTGTTACTCATAAATATCACATAACATCGTCCACATAATGAGAAAATCTGCTACGTAATGCTGACGTGACGTCATGTCATGTCAGCACACTGTAACTTGGTCACGTTTTGAATTTGTTCTCATCAAAATGCTGGAATGGGCCACGCGGAAATAATAGCAAATATAGGATATGTGTAAACATTGCTTGACTCTTCAGACTACGGTATTACAATAGTTATACCCGACTTTATGGGACTTCCTCAAAGACAGTCTACTTACTCATTGTACTAAGATTATAAAATGGCAGTATAAATCTACAAGTGTTGTTTAATTATTTACGAAATATAGTAAGTGTAAAGGAGAATCTATAAAGCAAGTATTTTATGAAGATACTTTTGCCGATCTGTCGAGGCCGAGGGGGAAGCACTACTGTTTCGTACGCAGAAGAGCTCGGGTTCAAATCCTTACTATGAGCTGCTTATTTCCTGCTCCCCTCCATTCCAATTTTAGACACAATTCTAAGGTAATTTAAGACAGCTTTTTATACAGGAATTTTCTTTCATCCTGTATACACGTACGTAGGCAACCAGTTCGTCCTGGTTTAATGAATTTTGGAACGCTCTGTCTTGGTATCCTGAAAAATTCACTTCGGGAAATCTAAATGCCCCGCATTTTGCAAAGTCTATTTCTGACAATGCGGAAAAAGTTTAGTTTTCCTCAGTGGGAGATGGCGTCTATAGGAGTAGAAGGGTCTTTAAGCAGAAAGTAACAGGAAGGAATATATAGGAAGAGAAAGCTGTGTAATTAATAATTACAGATTGTGCAGTGAGATCGCGAACGACCAGGAAAGGAAATTTAAAAAAAATCATTGAGTAAACTGAGTGTCTTAGTTTGCCTAACAAGACTCGGGTTAGCACCTGCACAAGGAAAACCAACTTGCTCAGTTCTGCCTAAAAACTGCGTAACCCCTTATTACACGCACTGACAGCATCAGAGATCTGGTAGTATTTACGGACTCCAAACTGCACTTTCACCATCATGTGGATCACATATTTCCCAAATTAGGCAGCTGGGTTTCATTTGGAGAGTAGCCGTCTTCCTTTCCCCACTACAGAGCCTTCCGATGTTGTATTGTACATTAGTCAGGCCCAAGTTAAAACAAGCCCCTGTTTTGTGGAATTCCATTACTTCTACTAACGGCAGTAAGCTTGAGTGCTGTCAGAGAAAGTTTGTATTCCTCTGTTACCCTCTTTTTTATTAAGCGCATTCGCAAAATTGCAAAAAGCGACTATTAGCTTCGTCAAGTCTATCCATCTCTCAGTCCGCATGGAACAACTCGGCTCGCAATGGACGGATTTTCATGAAATTTCATATTTGAAGATTTTTCGAAAAACTGTTCAAAAAATTCAAGTTTCATTAAAATCGGACAAGAATAAAGGGTACTTTACATGAAGACCTACATATATTTTTTCTCATATCTCGCTCATTTCTTCTAATAATGAGAAATGTTTCAGATAAAGTTGCAGATAAATCAAAACACACCTTTTATGTTCAATAACTTTCTTTCTAAAATAAGGCCGTTTATGAGAAAATGTGGAGAAATATTGTAGAGCGGGACATGCCACAGATGACAATAAGGCGCATGCCCATTGCATTCTGGCTACCTAAGGCTGTAAATACACACACTCAGGTTGTGTAAGATTCATTGCTTTCCCAAGGCAACAATGGTTACACTAACTCTCCTCACTGTTACTTTACACTTACATTGCCTGTCTTGTTTCAGTTACTCAGAATACAGATACGTTACGGTTTTCAAGTGTTTCGAGCCGTGACCTAGAGGCGCTTTTTCACATAATATTTCAAACGGTTGAAAAATTTGCCCTACCCTTTTTCAAACTGTCGGCCTTGTGTGCCTAATCGAAATCTCAGAGATTTCAGTCTGATTTACGTTTATGTTAAGCGTCGTAACCGTCCTGCCGATAGAGGTGCTTCGGCGGCTAGTTCTGTTAGTACGATTATTGGTATATTGAATTGAAGCTCTGTTTTGATTAACGATTTGTTAGATGCAGATATTTTATTAAGTAAATGAATACTCTTAACATATTTTACGCTGTAGGTCGGTCACCGACGCTTCTTGTGTATTGTGTTTGTAATTTAGATAGGGCATTTGTAATTAATTTAATTATAGTTTTATACTGTTTATTCCAAGCATTATGACGAACTGAAAAACTTATATAACACCAACAGAGGCACTATACTATCATTTATACATACTATCTTTTACAGAGATCCTGCATGTTTCGGCGATATTGTTTCACCAGCTTAAGGGAGCTGAGACCAAAATTTCTATCAAACATACAGGAATAAAATAGTCCAAATAAGCTTACATGTATTGTGGTATGATTGAATGAAGAGCGCATAATTTTACAGGCTTTGTTTAAAATGATATACTTAAATATAATATACTGTTGAAGAAACATTAATAATAATAATAATAATAATAATTTGTCAAAATGGTTAAAAATTATACATTTCTACGTTGTAGTTAAATCTTGGTGTACAAACACCCTGTATGGTGTGTAACGTATGGCGTCTGGTGGGTGACACGTAGGAGCTACGTAAAAGATTGTTTTCTTTTGGCGTACGGTCCAACGCGGGCTAGGCACACAATGACGCACCACCGTCGGTAGGGCTCCTCTGGACGAATGACCAGCCCGTCGCAGAGACCTCTACCTGTCAACACACAACACTCACAACAGACAGACATCCAAGCCCCCAGCGGGATTCGAATCCACTCAGCAGACGAGCGGCCGCCTTAGACCTCGCGGCCTCTGGGATCGGCATGTAAATGACATCGCGTGTAAATTATAGAATAGTGCATTTGTTGACGTCACGTAATTTTTAATTTGATTCTTTATAGTCATGTAATTTTGCAGTATTCTTATTTGTGCATTCTTAGACGCCAGTGGTCTTTTATCAGCTGCTCCTGCGAAGCTAAGTCTGCATGTCAGTAAACATAACTGAATGAAACGCTACTATCCATATACACAGGAACAAACGTTCTCTCTCTTAACATTTTTTAACAGGTATACAATTATTAATGCTGTTTTTAGAGGTTTCCTTAATACCTTTCTTTGTGCCTTTTCATTTGTTGTTTGCTACTTATATATTTCTCTTACGTTCCTGTGTTATCTCAGTAATTTGTTGCATGACTGCTGTGCAAGCACTTTTATAACAAATAACTGAACCGCATTGACTTTCTTGTATCTGTGTCCTAATTTTTATCTGAACTATATCGTTTTATTAATATTAACAAATTACTCTAATTTTTTCTTCGTGTGACGAGATAATATTTTGTCTTCTACTCGCCTATCCTCACCACCTATACATTAATAACTGTCCGGGTTTTTTGTTTGTTTTTTTTAAAAAAAGGGGTCCCTAAGCGCTTAGACATACGCAGTGAAGCTGTTGTTTAATTACACAACCCAAAGTACGGATATTTTATTTACTCGCTCAAAATGTGAAATTCCCGCTGGGGTGTGGTAGGTTGTAGTGGGTTGTGCTTAAATTTCCTTTACGGAAGAGGAGAAATGTGCATAGTTCAGACTATCAGTTTGGTCTTGCATATTTGTACCGCTAAATGGGGCACCTGCTGTAGACATAATGATTAGTGGTCCCACTTTCATTATCATGTTATTGTTTTGCTCTACATCAAAGTAGCAGTTCCTGACGTCGGCATTCATGAATATATTAGAACAGGGCATCGCGCTATTACTAATGTTGAAAGTGTGAATAACTAATTGGCCATTATTTTAATGAAGCTTGACGGCAGCTACCTTATTGGTTGGTGTGTAGTTAAGCGGCCATTGTGAAATACGACGGACTAATTTCGCGCCCTTTCGTAGGCTCTTTTTCATCCAAGAACTTTAAAAAGTTTAATGAATATTCTGAAGTTCAATTAAATTATGCAGATTCCACTTCCTATCTCACAGAAAACACAGCGGATCCGCACTGCACAGACCAAACTATTAATGTTGTTTAGGAAAATAATCGCTGTTCACTGCGCAAAACAGACAAAATACTTGAACAGATTTTGTGGAATAAACGTGGGGAATTTTGCTGTTGAAGGCAGGTGGTACGATATAGTATCCACTGTGAATTAAATGCATAAAAACATTGCAACAAGCGTTGGGACAGAACTCAACTACATACGTGAATGGCGCATTGCGGTGCAGTATGCACGCCTTAATATGCCCCTTGCTGCAACCCTGTAATATCATTAAACATTGCATAGACAGTATATTTAAAGTGCGACAGAACCGAACCCCAGGCTGCACGCACCGTGGCGACACACGTACTTCACACAGACTAAAGCTACGGAAAGGAATACTGCTTGAAAAGCTTATAGTTGTTTAGATGTTTATTAGGATGGTCCAGTTTCTTCCGAGGAACAGCAGATTATGCACGTTTACATCATTCTCCTATTAAAAATATCGAAAGCAAACCCAGGCCGAAAAAAGATATTAATCTTTAAAAGCCTAAGACTTACTTTATGTACCACCAGTTTTAACATTCAGAAATTCTGTGTGCTACCCGCAACGCATTTAAGTGTTTTGCGTTGATCGCAGAACAAACAGCGATTATTTCTCTATATCTTATTAACCGACCGGTTTTTATAACCGAGGCAGAGAGTGTTTAATGTGAGGTACGAACTGGGTCTTCAAATCAGACAGATACACTTTCGTCCTTAAAGGGCTAATAATATCGCTGTTGTGTCACTCACATTAAATGTTTCTGCTTTTTAAAAGACACTGGTAACTGTGTGTACCGCCTTCATAACTTACATATCACATTTCTTTTGCAAAATTTATGTGCGAAGTTCAACTGATTCTCATAAAAGAACAAGCGAATATTTGTCTTAAACGACATTGATTTATTAATCTTACAAGTTTATTTTACTACATGCACCAGACTTTGTGCTCCATACTTGTAACGCACAACAGTAAGTGCAAAACAGCTGTAACATTCGAAAGACTGTGTAGTTTACCCACACTGTGAAGATCACGTTTAATATGATTCTCACAGTACGTGGTTATGTTATGACAAAACAACTTTGCCAGTTTGTCTTTGTAATGAAGACAGACTGTGTTATCTGTGAGACAAAAACTGGATGTTTAAGTACATTTGACAATTTGCCGCCATCGCCCATTGAGACTTAAACTTTCAAATTTTTTTTTTTGGGGGGGGGGCATTTTAGCATCGAAAACTGTTCAAATATTTGGCCAAGTATTACAAACTGAACTGTATTTTACTTTCGCCAAACTCTCCGAATGACAGCTGCCATGGTACCTATAAATTACGGCACGAGCATTTTCTTCCACATTCCTTCCAGTTCATAGTCTATTTTTTCCGTGGCGCTACAGACCAATTCGGGCCCAGCCCGCCTCCTTTTGAGGCTTATACATCGAACGAAATTAGGCACGCACGTCCGGTAGGACTCCTCCGAACGAGTGATCGGCCCGTCACACAGACCGCTACCACACAACACAAAACAAACTGAAGAACATCCAAGTTTTCCGCAGGATTCGAACTCGTAATCCTAGCAATCAATCGGCGGCAGACATATGCTTTAAACCGCATGGCTACAGTAAAATTTAAGGTTACACATTCGGCGCTACTGGCAGCGAAGTTAAATTAAGCAAAATTGCTTAAAATGCTCATGTCCGTTGTGCATACCTAACACGTGCAGTGAAGTGCGTTTTTTGCTGCCGGTTGATCAGGAGCACTGAACACACTGCTGATTTTTCTGTTATTAACCTGCACTCTCCACTATAAGAAGGCATGGCCAAAACAACCTGGACTGAGTTGACAACGAAATACGTGGTGTGGCAGAAAAGTAATGAGACTGATTTTCTTTTAACCATGAATTTCATTATTTTTACAAATCAAGGTTATCTCCTTCAAAATAGTTCCCTTGGGCAGCTACGCAGCAACGGGGGCGTTGTTTCCATTGTTCGTAACAGTGCTGGAAGGCTTCTGCTGGAATAACTTTCAGCTCGTCGGTTACGCTCCTCTGGATATTGTCCAAAGTACCAAAAGGGCGCCCTTTCAAGTAGTTTTTGAGCCGGGGGAATAAAAGAAGTCACAGAGACTGAGATCCGGCGAATAGGGGGCTGAGGAACGACAGGAATGCTTTTTTCTGCCAAAAATTTATTGATGGAGAGATTGCCGTGTGACATGGGGCGATGTCGTGGAGCAGCATCCAAGTGCGTGCAATGCCTGGTCGCACACGTGCCACCCTTTCCCTGAGCCTTTCAAGGACTTTCCGATAAAAAATTTGATTGACAGTTTGTCTTGGTGGCATAAATTCCTTGTGGGCGATCCCCTGACTGTCAAAAAAAAAACAAATAAGCATCGATTTGATTTTGGATTTGCTCATTCTCGCTTCCTTGGGACGGGGAGAGTTTGCAGTGTGCCACTCCCGACTTTGGCGTTTTATCTAGGGGTCGTACTCCAAAATCCATGATTCACCACCTGTGATAACGCGACTGAAGGATTCTGGCTCCCTCTCAAGGCGGTCCAGAAGATCAAGACCCGCATCCCTCCGGTTGGCCTTCTGCTCAGTCCTGAGGTTCTTTGGAACCATCTTGGCGCACACTTTTGTCATGCCCAAATCCTGTGTTAAAATTTTATGGACGGTAAACCGGTTCAAATTTAACTCACTACTGACCATTCTCAACGTCAATCGACGATCTGACCTCACAAGAGACCTCACTCTTTCAACATTGTAGTCCGTTTGTGAGTTTGAAGGTCTTCCCGCAAGAGGTTCGTCTTCCACTTGTTCTCGGCCTTCTAAAAAGGACTTGTGCCATCTGAACACTTGTGCCCTGGATAGGGAATGTTCTCCATAAGCCCTTTGTAACTTTTCGTAAGTCACAGTAGCGGATTCGCCAGGCTTTACACAAAATTTGATGGCACAACTTTGCTCAAACTTTTGCCGGTCCATTTTCATAAAGCACCTCACAAACACAACTTCAATTCAGACGCTCTCAACAATCGCGTAGCAACTGTAGCAAGTTCAAACTTGTACTGAGTCTACGACAGGGGTTAACCTAACTGCCATGTGAAGGGGGAGGCAGCAGCTTTGTCGGTTCGTGCACGGCGTTGCCAGTCTCATTACTTTTCTGCCACACCACGTATACTCAAAATATGTTACTGGTTGTTGTGTTCTCCTTCTCTTCCCAGTTTATGCAACAGGACCTACCTTCCTGTCACTGCTGGGAACCCGCTAGAACTGATTTTGTGGAATAGCTTGTAGCAATTTTTCGGATTTTAGGGACATTATGAAAAAGCTACCAAATGTCTCATTTCTTCGCAAGACATTGTCGCCGAAAGCGCTTTTCCTACGCAGGTTTCCCGATTTTCTACTATCTCATTCTTTTTTATTTTGTTTGGAAGTGTTAGTTTTATTATGCGCCACCAACCGGGAATTCGATTCGTTTCTGTGTAGCATGTGCTGGCCGTATGTGCTAACCTGCACATCTCTCTTCTCTACTACAAAAGACGGCAGTAAAGAAGATGGAGTTTGCAGTTTCCGTAATAGATTTTAACCTAACGCAAAAAACATAACTCTTCTTTGGAAGCTCACAGATACTCGTACGTACAAGACAGTCTCCGCTTTATGGTGAGCCCGAAGGTTCTAATGGTGGTCCGTACAATAAGCCACCGGAATACAGTCCACACTTCTACAAACGATTACGTCATGTTCTGTTTAATACGAACTTGCCGTCAGAATTTAAGTCTTCCCTTGCTTACCCGATTACACCCTTTGTTGCCTTTTCCTTCTTCCCTATTCGCGCCATAAGGCCCGACGGTCTCACTCCTTGACACAGTCACCTTAATTGTGTTTGGCGAAGGCCACAAATTTTGAAGTCCCTCGTCTTTACATTTTCTTTATCCTGTCACTTCCTTTCTCCCTGTTAAAAAAATGTCGGCACTGGACGTTGTCCTGAACGAAATTAGCACTCTTTCCTTATAGTCCATATTACTTTCCTACTTACGTCCCGGTCTTCTGGTTGGCGACTTTCCTTCAGCTTTTCCAAATAAATTTTACATTAATTTCGCAGTTTCATGGCCCACATGACATACTAACTGATAATGTGGTGTCCAACATGATTTAGACCAATAGGCGCAGCAAACATTCGTCATATTCTTGGACACGAGCGAGAGGCATTATTACGGTTTTAATCTTGGCACAGCGAAGCCTCACTGAGAAATGTGGCGGTGTTATTTATACAGTAGGCTTAACAACGATGGTTCGCTGTTCAATTGCTATCAACACCAGACAGCAGCACTGTTCAGTATGTACAACGCTTTTTACGGAGCGGAACAAGGCAGAGGATGCACAAAGCTTGTCTGGGCTGATGGTGCCAAAATGGAAGCAAGCTTCACTACGGCTGGCCTGAATTATCTTGGTGTCAAGTTCTATTCAGACAAAATCAGACAATTACTGTATTTTTGGATGTGATGCCGTGTAGTTTGGTAGATATGTAAGAATAATTCGGAGAAATATGATGCTTCCATCACTAGGCAAAAGGACTTAACAATGAATTCTTCTGGGTTAAGGACGTGGCGTACTCGGTTAGGTGGGTACGAAGGACAGAGTGGCACGTGATGTCTCCGTCTTCTGGTTGCAGAAAACGGGCATAGGTGTGGGAGTGGGAAGGAAACAGCCTTTTTCAGACAGGCAGTAGGCAGCCAGAAAATTAAAAGCTGTAGACAGAATGAACAAAAATCGAATCCATAACTTGTCCCTTAAAGAAGTAAATTTAACTAAGTAAGATTTAAAAACTGGGTACCAACCACACAGAAAACACAGCACACATCCATTATAAAAACCAGTCTTTGAATGATCTGCAAACAGTAATCGCTGTTACCTATGACAATCTTGCGAAGTATATAAATAAAATTTTAGGATATTTGAAGGATTTTGAGTTGATACAACACGTGATACATACAGCTGCCAGAGTTTTGAAGGACTTGAAAGCTCTGCAAGTCGCCAGTGTAGCCGACGGGCTGCAGACACACACACAAACACACACACACACAGGGGACAGAGTGAAATAGTTCGAGTGTAATATGATGGTATTCTGCGATGGTGGATGACCATCCGGTTAGAAGATCAAATATGATGGTTCGAGAAACGGTTTAAATTGATGGAAATGGTTGTCTTTGTGGATGAAGGTGTGGATGTCTTTACTACCTCTCGGTCTCAAGCTGTGGGACGAAGCTCTTTTCACAAAATCCACTAACCTTTCGACATGTTCTAGATGCCGCAAGGCTCATTTTACCTACTGATTGCCTATCGATCCAAACTGAATACATTCCGCCTCCATGCATTGTAGACAGACAAAGATTAGAGCAAAGACAAATGTGTTGTTTGTACGGGAAAGAAGTCACTTACGTGCAGACTTAGAGAGGATGCCAAAGTAAAAATGCACAAAAAATAACACACAGACATTACGTGCAGCCAATGTGCCATATCAGCAATATCCTTACAGACATACACAAGTTCCTTCCCATCTACGACTTAATCGGTTCCTGGACGACGGCCACAAAGCGACTCCTAAATCAAACCCGTATTTGTCAAAAGTGCAATGTCATAAATTGGGGTTACATTCCTGGAAACCGACTTTGAAGCCAAAAAAAAAAATTTTTAATGAATATAAATGAAAAGAAACAGCATATACGATAATGTTGTACAGTACTGTCTTGAATTAAAACAATTAATACAAAAGCAAATAATAAAACACGTTTAAGAATCCTTAAGCACATATTACAAAAATTTCATTCATGAAGTAAACACTTCTTCAAGACTTCTGGAGAAATGGTTTTTATTAAATAAGTTCTTAAGATGATGGAACAGAGTCATCTGAATCATCAGAATTTTATCTTATTACAAGAGGAGGAGAGGAGTAGATCAGCGGCACTCAGCTGAGATTTGGCTGACACTCATCTGCAACTGCTTTTATGGGGTTTTCGTGCATGTCGTGGCCGTAAATATAAGAGTCTTGATCCTTAATCTTGGTGCCTTTTTCATTAATACAAAGATTCAAAAAGCGGGGTACTGCAAGTAGAACAGTCGCATATCGGTTTTTACTCTGTAGGGAAGGCTAATTCTTGCCATGCTGTTGTTACGAAAAGACAGAAATACGGAAGTTAACAAATGATAATGGTCCTAACAATTTTTTTCGGTATTGTGGTGTCAAAACTGTAGAAATGATTCCACAGAATACTTCTAGATATCAGTCCTTTTCAGTGCATATTGTCATTCTGTCCATTTGGTATGTTCATACAGATGCAGCTGTCTTTCAAGATCTATTCATTTTCAAAACGTGCGCATTACATAACATCGTGACGTCAAAGTGTCCCTCAAGTAATATACTGCATGAGAGTGGATCACAGTGAAATTCCTACCGTGGTAGCAAGTACGTTACCGAAACGCATATTTGAACGGCCAGCAATCATGTTATGTATATGGACGGTCCGAGGTTCGAAACAGGAGCCTGGGTACCGAGTTTTTTTTTTGTGATTTTTTAGTCCCTCCGGAAATGTGCTTGTTATTTTCTGAAATTAGAATGCATTTTGCCACTTCGCTGTTCACTGTTCATGTTGCCTTTCGACGTTATGGGCTGTACTCTTGCTGTCACCTACGGCCAGCTTTGTTAAATAAGCCGCAATTAAATAAAATATATCCTATAAGTTTCCCGTTGAAAGTGTAATGAAAATTATACTGGTTGAAACAAAAATCTTTTTCTTTACGATGAAATTAACTAGCATCGTATTTCTTTGAAAAAATCTGCAGTGCTGTGCGTCAAGCTGCCTGCTTCACTGGAGTGTCTGAGCAAAGTGGTGAGTGGAAAAAGAGAATTTGTTTTAACAGTGCGGAGTTTGACGCAATGGCTATACTAAGTTGGACAGAGAATAGCAACGTACATTACAAAACGCCTTCTAGCCCGAACTTTGAGTGCTTCATGGCAGGGATACCTTTGTTATGCCCCCAGTTATGCATTTTAGAAGTTAATTAGCTAGTCTTCTACTAAGTGAAATCTGCAATGTGGGTCAAACTGGATCGCAGAAGAAGCAAAAATATCATAATTCTTATGCTAAGAAATTACTTCTTATCCACAAGAAGAAAAAATAAAAACCAAGCATAATACCCCTATTTCAAGATCCTCCCAAGACTTGCAAAATGGCACCTCTGTGTTGGAATTTTCTCATGCTTTTCTCATCTGAACTTAGGAGATTCAGACGAAGATGATTATAGAGCATTAATAGGATGAAACTGAGAGGGGAAAACTGAAGTTCTCTAAGAAAAATCTGCCCCTGTCCCAACGAAGATTATATGAATAATACATAAAAATTAAACTTCAAACTTTGGAAGAGTAAAGTCCATCCCGTTCACAAAGAACAGCCGGTTAATAAAGTTTAGGGAAATTGTCGAAACGGTCGTATCACATTGAAAGCAAAAACAGACTCAGTGGGCACAATGCAGTGTTCCATGGCCAGTTACCATATGCTTAAATGTGTCATTACGGAGGACGGAGAAGCGGATACGCTCCCTGTAATCATCGGCTGTACATACAAAATGGTAACCATCACCCTCCGGCAGCTGCACACTGTCGGTCCATTGAGCCCCAAGTCTTATCTGTGGCAAGCAACCACTTTAATGCTGATAAAAGCTATTTAGGTATTTCTTTGCCGCAACTCTGAGCCCTGATGATTATTGCAGCTCACAAGGATAAGAGCGTCCAGTAGAAGTTGCAATTCCACTTAAAGGAAAGTGGCAGTTATAAAGGCTATTGGACTGTATCAGTTGGTACATCCTTCACAAAAACATACACTTTTACCAAGCAGTATCTTCAAGTGTTTCGCAAAATTCTCAACAATTTCCCCTAAACAACACGAGAACCATCGCACTGGTCTTTGTAGTGGAAACTGACTGTTCACAATGTGCAGTGCACACGGTGCAGCAGCAACTGAGTTCCACAGCCAATTTAGGTGAACTTTCGGTTGCAAATCCTCTGCTATGTAATGACTCGGTTTATTTCCCAGCGCTTTGTGTCTCCTGCAGACTACATTTACCAGAAGAATGAGTGGTAACTGCTTGGAAAATTCAGGGTCTAAAATTCTTATCATTCCATGCAAGAAATGTAGTTTTCTCAATAAACTCACCCACATATAATTCCTCTTTTCTCTCTTCAGACTAGAAAGGGCTACTCTGTATTTTGTGTAGAAACTGGTAAAATCGTAACATCGTGGTTAACGATGACGATTCTCCTTTATGTGGCATACGTGATAAAAAATATAAAGAGGGGCGTATGTCAGGTGCTGTGGAAACTTGTTTTACACCCCTATTCTGGCCACTTTGTAAATAATTCCTTACTCATTTAACATACGGTTGTGCCTAAGATCTTTGTGTACTTTAAAATTCAGAGCTTTACATTTGGACGCAGACAATATTTACGGCTTTGTATGAA